>JAEEGL016974953.1_pt1 | contig 37120 bp, 35 predicted proteins | sample 9134231 | NCBI WGS metagenome assembly JAEEGL01 (sample SAMN16246548, study PRJNA631951) | gut metagenome | biome: gut microbiome; feature: rumen; material: fiber-attached | host: Bos | place: Iran: Karaj | collected 2018-10 | reverse complement strand
TATCCTGTTCTAGATACACTAATATCTTTTGTTGTATTATAATTTTGCGTTGTAGCACTAAATCCACCTGTTCCATCATTTGCACTTACTGTTAAACTACTTGTGTTTATACTCCAGCCTGCTGTTAATGTACAACTTGTTCCATTATTTGCTGGGAATGTATATGTTGTTGAGGCTGCATTTGTATAACTTCCACAGGTTCCACTTGCTGTCCAACCATTAAATGTATATCCTGTTCTAGATACACTAATATCTTTTGTTGTGTTATAGTTTTGTGTTACTGCACTAAATCCACCTGTCCCACTATTTGCACTTACTGTTAAACTACTTGTATTTATTTGCCAATTTGCAGTTAACGTACATGTTGTTCCATTATTAGCAGGATATCTGTATGTTGTTGAAGCTGTATTATTATAACTTCCACAGGTTCCAGTACGTGTCCAGCCAGTAAACGTATATCCTGTTCTTGATACACTAATATCTTTTGTTGTATTGTAATTTTGTGCAGTTGCTGCAATGCTTCCTGTTCCTCCATTGGCATCAACAACTAAAGTACTACTATTTATACTCCAGCCTGCTGTTAATGTACATGTAGTATCTCTATTTGCTGGATATGTATATGTTGTTGAAGCTGTATTATCATAACTTCCACATGTTCCACTTGAAGTCCATCCAGTAAATGTATATCCAGTTCTTGCAACATTGATTGCTTTTTCATACTCATATTCATGTCTTTCAGTGAAACTTCCTGTTCCATTATTTGCATTTACTATTAATGTATTTTGGTTCTTTTCCCAAATTACATATAATTTAACTGTATCAGAGAATGTTAAATTCTTAACTACTTCTTCATCTGTATAATGTTTAGCTGTATTACCATTTGCTAACATTGACCAGTAATTAAAATGATAACCTGTTTTTGTAAAAGTGTTCTTTCTTAAAGTACAATTTTCTCCAAATATACATTCTGTATCATCCATTGTACCATTACCTGTATTTTTATCATAAATAATATAGTATTTTCCTACTTTTGTAATACTAGTTGAACAAATATTTTCATTACCAACCTTATCTTTTATATATCCAAAGACTCTTGTTATTCCATTATTTGATAATACTATACTTTCTCTATTATCATAAGTTGGATTATTACTACTTGTTCCAAGTCCGTATGCTCCTACACCACTATGAAGATCTTTTCTACTTGAATTTGGCATCGTTACTGTAACATCGTCTACATAGTAACTTCCTCTATTATCTCCAGATACAGTAAGAGAACATGTTGGTTTTTCTAAGTCTATTCTTACTGGTACTCTACATGATTTAGTTCCTCTATCTGGGTTCTTATCATAAATAGTAATCTCTCCATAATCCATTGTTGTTCCAAAAGATTTTTCAAATCTTTCTTGCTTACAACTACCAGAGGCATCAACACAATTAATAGAGATTGTTCTAGCTTCTTTTGTCCAAGTATCAGATGCTCCTCTTATATCTGTTCCACACTGTATAGTTGTAGGTGTTACTTCAGCTTTAACACAACTAGCATTTTCTGTTTCATAAGTTCCACAATATAAACAAGGTGTATATACAAAATTAGTACTACTACTTTTTCTAATCTTTACATAACTTTCTTCTGGATTACAATAAGCTCCTTGTTTAGATGGATCTTGTAATTTTTCTAAAAATTCTTTTTCTTCTAGTTCTCCTAAAAGAAGGGTTACTTCTTCTCCATCTCGTGGAAGATAGCAACCTTGTTCATTATTTTTTATACACTCGATAGTATAACTTTTCGCTGCTTCTTCCATCGACTTTTCATGGGACTTATAAGCTGAGTTTCTAGAGTCAGCTAGAAATCCTGTAATACTAGGAATTGTAATAATCATTAAAATTCCTATTATTATAATTACCGCTATTATTTCTATTAAAGTAAACCCTTTATTTTTCATAAATAATCTCCTATTTTTAATTATTATATATTGTTATTTTTTATTAACTAATGAGCACAGCTATTACAGTGATATCCCCAAGCATATAATATTGCTCTTGGTTCTGGTGATAATCTATATCGATCTAAAACTTCAGTTTTAGTCCAACCTGAATTTAACAAATTAATCCATGTATATTGACCAGTTGGAGGATTTTGAGTTCCTTCAGGATCTCTTCCTAAAAGCCCAATATATAATCTTGCAACAAACGAATTATTATTATTAACCCAAGCTTCATTTTTATTAATACTTATAGCAGCTTGAACAAGATGATCATATATTTTACTTTCAAGTTTTCCATTATTTTCAGCATAAGTTAAAACTTTTTGTACATGATAACTTACATTGTTATCATCATTTTTAGCACAGCTATTTGGATATAATAGATAATTATAAGCCTGAGCAATTAATAAACGCATTCCTATTTCAGTAACCTCTATTGTGTTAGAAGTATTTTCATAATAATCTTCTAAATAATAATACAATTTTGCATTTGGACAAGAATCAATTGTAATAGTAGCTGAACTATTCTCACCATTACCAGATACAGAAACAGATTCTTTTTTAGAATTACAGCTAGTCCAATATTTTAAGTATTTTATACCATAATTATCACTTCCTATATTTTTTATAGTAAATGTTGACGCACTTTTATTTCTAGCTGCATCATCTGGATAAACATATGGATTATTACCATCATTTGGATTTAATAGTCCTGTATAGTAAACTCTTGTTTCACAAGAATTTGTTTGATTCCAAGCATATACTACAGGTTTTTCATTGTCAACAATCTTCCAATTAACATCACTAGGACTCGTGTGATTTTTATCAGCTGTACATTTTGCAGTATAAGTTCCAGGATTTGTTGCTTTATAAGTGCCTTTTATCGTTCCACCTGAACAAGAGCATCCTACAATTTCTCTTCCTGTATAGTCTTTATCTGAACAACTAAGTGTTGCTGCTACTTTATTTATTTTACAAGTGCCACATGAAGAATTTTTATGATTTTCATCTCCAGTACAAGAAATGCTATAATCTCCAGCATCTGTTTGGCTAGCGCCTTGTGGTGTACAATATGATCCACTAGCTATAGTTTGAGCACTACCATTATAATCTTTGTCACTACATGAGCAAGAAGAAGCAATTTTGTTTATTATTCCTACACACGTAGAACTATTATGATTTTCATCTCCATTACATGTTACTTCTTGAGATCCAGCACTTGTTCTAGTATTATTTGAGAAACTAGCACATCCGTTAGAAGATTTGACTAAATTATGACTTTTTCCATCATAATCAAACGTATTACAAGAAATACTTGAAGAAATTTTTCCTATTGTCCAATTCTCATTACTTGGATTTGTGTGATTAATATCTGCAGTACAACTAGCAGTATAAGTTCCTGCAATTTTTGCTTTGTATTGACCACCAATTGTTCCTCCTGAACAAGAACATCCTGTTTGTTCAGTTCCAGTATATGTTTTATTTGAACAACTAAGTAATGCTGGTATTTTATTTATGTTCCAAGACTTATTAGAAGAATCAGTATGATAAAAGTCTGCAGTACAACTAGCAGTATATTGTCCAGCATTTATTCCTTTATAATCTCCGCCTATTGTTCCACCTGAACAAGAGCATCCCGTCTGTTCAAGTCCGTTATAATTCTTATCACTACATGTTATTGTTGCGTATGGTGCTGCTTTCCATTTTGCTATTAATGTACATGTTGTATCTTTATCTGGTGGGAATTTATATGTCGTTGAGACTGTATTATTGTAACTTCCACATGTTCCAGTAGCTTCCCATCCATCAAATACAAAATGTGCTTTAGATACTGAAATTGCTTTTGTTGTATTGTAGTTTTGTGTTGCTGTAAATCCTCCAGCACCACCATTAGCATCTACTACTAAAGTGTTACTATTAATACTCCAACCTGCTTTTAATGTACATGTTGTATCTCTACTTGCTGGATATGTATATGTTGTTGTTGCTGAATTTGTATAACTTCCACATGTTCCACTAGCACTCCATCCAGTAAATGAATATCCTACCTTAGAAACATTAATAGCTTTTTGATATTCATATTCATGTCTTTCAGTAAATCCACCATTTCCAGTATTCGCATTTACAACTAATGTATTTTGGTTCTTTTCCCAAATCACATATAATCTTATTGTATCAGAGAACGTTAAGTTTTTAACTACTTCTCCATCACTATAGTGTTTAGCTGTATTTCCATTAGCAAGCATTGACCAGTAATTGAAATGATATCCTGTTTTTGTAAAAGTATTTCTTCTTAAAGTACAATTTTCTCCAAAAATACATTCTGTATTTTCCATTGTACCTTCTCCTGTATTCTTATCATAAATAATATAATATTTACCAACTCTTGTAATATTTGTAGAACAAACATTTTCGTTTCCTACGATATCCTTTATGTAACCAAATACTCTGGTTACTCCATTATCTGATATTAACATTGTTTCTCTATTATTATAGTTTGGATTATTAATACTTGTTCCAAGTCCATATGATCCAACACCACTATGGTTATCTATTCTACTTGAACTTGGCATAGTTACTGTTACATTATCTACATAGTAACTACCTCTATTATCTCCAGATACATCTAGTGAACATGTTGGCTTTTCTAAATCTATTCTAACTGGTACACGGCAGTTTTTAGTACCTCTTGCTGGATTCTTATCATATATTGTGATATCACCATATTCCATTGTTGTTCCAAATGTCTTTTCAAATCTTTCTTGCTTACAACTACCAGAGGCATCAACACAATTTATTGATATCGTTCTTGGTTCTTTTGTCCAAGTATTAGATGAACCAACAATATCTGTACCACACCCTATAGTAGTAGGATTAACTTCAATCTTAATACAACTAGCATCTTTTGGCTCATATGTGCCACAATATAAACAAGCTGTATATTCATAATCTATAGCATCACTTTTTTTAATTATTACATAACTTTCTTCTGGATTACAATAAGTTCCTTGTTTAGAAGGATCTTGTAGTTTTTCTAAAAATTCTTTATCTTCTAATTCACCTAAAAGAAGAGTTATCTCTTCACCTTCACGTGGAAGATAACATCCTTGTTCATTATTATTAATACATTCGATAGTATAACTTTTAGCAGCCTCTTCCATAGATTTTTCATGTGCTTTATAAGCTGAATTTCTTGAACTAGATAAAAAGCCTGAAACACTAGGAATTGTAATAATCATTAAAATACCTATTATTATAATTACCGCTATTATTTCTATTAAAGTAAATCCCTTATTTTTCATATATATTCTCCTATTATCAATTATAACATTTATTTATAAAAATTAAATAAAAAAAGAAGACAAAGTCTTCTTTTTATTCGATTAAAATTTTAATAAATTGACCCTTACCTTTTTTAATAATTAATTCGTTATTATTAAAGTCTTCTTCCTTAATTATTTTACTTGTATTATTTTCTTTTTCTCCATTAATACTAATACCATTTTGTTCAATCATTCTTCTTGCTTCACTCTTTGATACTATTAATCCAGAGTCTACCAATAAATTAATTAAACCAATTCCATTATTAACATCATCTTTAGATACTTTATATTCATCTACGTCTTTAGGAGCCTCTCCTTTAGAAACACTTTTATATCTTTCTCTAGCACCTTCTACAAATTTTTCCCCGTGATATAACTTAATAATTTCTTCAGCAAATCTATCATGTGCTTTTACTACATCTTCTCTTATTAAATCAGTGGCTTCTTTTAAATCAATATCAGTAGTTAATCTAAAGTAATCCATTAGTACATTATCAGGTATTTTCATAGATTTTTCATACATTACTTCTGGTGACTCATCTATACCGATATAATTACCTAAAGATTTAGACATTTTTTCTTTTCCATCTAATCCTACTAATAATGGGAACACCATAACATCTTGTGATTCTTGTCCATAGGCTTTTTGAAGTTCTCTACCTACTAGTAAATTGAATGTTTGATCAGTACCACCTATTTCGATATCAGCATGTATAGCAACTGAATCGTATCCTTGCATTAATGGATATAAGAATTCATGAATACCAATAGGTGTTTTATTCTTAAATCTATTTTCAAAATCATCTCTTTCTAAGATTCTAGCTACTGTATAATTACCAGTTAATTTAATTACATCTTCGAAAGTCATTTTTCCTAACCATTCAGAATTATATACTATTTTAGTTTTCTTTGGATCTAATATTTTAGTAACTTGTTTAAAATATGTTTCTCCACTCTTTCTAGTTTCTTCAAATGATAAAGCTGGTCTAGTTTTCGATTTACCAGATGGGTCTCCAATCATCGCAGTAAAGTCTCCAATTACAAATACTATTTCATGACCTAAATCTTGAAGTAGTTTTAATGCTCTTAAAGGAACAGTATGTCCTAAATGTAAGTCAGGTCTAGATGGATCAGCACCAAATTTTATAACTAATTTCTTTCCACTTTTTAATCTGTTTCTAATAGATTCTTCATCTATCATTTTATCTGCTCTTCTAAGTATTAATTCAATTTGTTCTTCTTTTGTTAATTTACTCATATTTCCTCCTAAAAATAAAAAAGATTCATCACCCCAAAGGACGAAGAATCTCCGTGTTACCACCTTAATTTATGACAAAAGTCATACACTCTATGTTATAAAGGAACAACCTATTAAATTCATAATGTGTATTTCAGTTAAAAATATTGTTTAATTCCACCAAACTTAAACTCTCTATAATTTTAAATTTTTAACCTAATTTTTCATTAATCAACATTTATTAGATATAATAATACCATATTTTTTATTACTTGCAAGTATTTATTTAAAATAACTTAATAATATCATTTAAAGTAATTATAATCATTAAAATAATCAATAAGATAAATCCTACAGTATGTATCATTCCTTCTGTTTTTGGAGATACTGGACTACCTTTAATTGCTTCGATTATTAAGAATAATATTCTTCCTCCATCAAATGCAGGAAGTGGTATTAAATTGATAAATCCTACATTTATTGATAAAACTGCAATTAAATATAAGATATTAGAAAAACCATAAGCTTTAGCTTCCCCTACTATTCCATAAATTCCAACTGGTCCACTCAAATTATTTAATCCTAATCTACCAGTAAATAACGATTTAATTACAATACACATTTGTTTTAATAAAGCTCCTGTTTTAGTAAATGTATATTTAATAGCTGGAATAAATCCTTTTTCATATTTATTTTCAAAAACTATACCAAATCTATATATAGTTTCATCATTTTCTTTTTCTTTAACTGGAGTAATTTTATATGTAGTTTTTTCTCCATTTCTTTCCATTACAAAAGTTGCTTCAGCATCTTTTTGAGCTAATGCTAAGTATACCTGAACATCATCAGAAGTATCTACTTTTTGATTATTAATACTTACAAATCTATCATTAACTCTAATTCCAGCTTGATACATAGGATAAGATTCATCTAATTCTCTAACAACTGGATCCATAATTGGACTGCCTTTAAATAATCCTAAAGAAAAAAGTATTAATAAAGCTAAGATAAAATTATTACCAGCTCCAAAGAACATAATTAAAAATCTTTGCCATTTTGGTTTACTATATAATCTATCTTTAACAGGTATCTTTTTATCATCATCTGAATCAACTTCTTCACCTGCTAGAGAAACATATCCACCTATTGGAAATGCTCTTATATTAAGTGGTGTTTTACCTTTCTTTTTAGGTTTAGTACCCCAAATTTTAGGTCCCATCCCTATAGAAAACTCATATACATGAACACCAAACATCTTAGCAAATATAAAATGACCAAATTCATGAACTAATACTATTACGCCAAGTATCAATATGAAATATAAAAGTGTAACAAACATAATGCCTCCTATAAAATTGTTAAAACAATAATATAACCTAAGAATGTAAATAATAAACTGCTAATCGCATCCATTATACTACTAAAACTAAAGAACTTCTTTGCTAAATCTTTAGTCTTTAATTCAGCTCTTACATAATTATAAATATATTTACCAAATACTGAACATAAAGATAAAAGTAAAGTAAATAGTAATATAAATGGAATAGAATTAAATTTATTAAGTACTACATAATAGAATAATGATCCTGCAATAGTGCTCATAATCGTAGAACAAATAACTCCTGCATAAGATATTCCAAGTTTATTAGATTTTTTTGGAATATAATAACTAGCTAATTTATAAAATAATTTATTAAAAAATAATATTACTAAAACATATAATACATCTAGAATACTCTTTTCTCTTACATAAAGCATAACACTAAAAGCTGATCCAATTATGAGTACTAAACTAGATATAGTTAAAGAATCCATTAATTTATATTTAGTTTTACTAGTAATAAATAATGGAAATAAATTTATAAAAAATAATACACTAAGTAATCTATAATCTAATGCTTTAGTTTTCATAACTATAATAAATAATGTGATTATATAACTAATTATTTCTATATATAGAGGTATTTCTCTATTTTTCTTTAATTGTCTAAGTATTACATATAAAAATGAAACTCCCATTAAAGAAATAAATACAGTGAATAAACTACCACCATATAAAAGAAGTACTACAGATAAAATAAATATAATAACGGTAGTTAAATACTTCATTATACTCCTCCAAATCTTCTATTTCTCTTGTCGTATTCTTCTAAAGCTTTATCAAATTCATCATTATTAAAATCAGGAAAATATGTCTTAGGAAAATAATATTCTGCATAACTAGATTCCCATAACATAAAATTACTAGTTCTCATTTCTCCACTAGTTCTAATAACATAATCAAGTGGAGGTAAATCTTGATACATATAATGATCAAACATTTCTTCATTAATATCTTCTAGTTTTAATTTACCAGATAATAGTTTTTCACCTATCTTTTTAGTAGCATCAACTATTTCTAATCTACCACCATAATTAAAACAAATATTAAATACATGATCTTTAAAATCTTTTGTATCCTCAGTTACTTTATCAATCATTTCTAATATTTCTGGACTTAGATTTTCTCTACTACCAGAAAATACTACTCTAATTTTATTTTTAACAAACTTTGGTTCTTCTTTATTAAAATAAGTAATCATTAGATTCATTAAATAATCTACTTCTTCTTTACTTCTTTTAAAATTTTCTGTAGAAAAAGCATAGACGCTAAAATATTGAATACCTTTTTTAAAGACATGTTCTAAAAGATGTCCTAGATTAGTACATCCTTCTTTATGACCCATTGAACGAGATAATCCTCTTTCTTTAGCCCATCTACCATTTCCATCCATTATAATACCAACATGTTTTGGAATATTCATATTAATCACCCAAATAATATTATAGTATAGATAATGATTTATAGCAAAAGAAAAGAAGCTAAAAGCTTCTAAAATTTATCAACATTGATTTTAACTTTTTTATTGTCACCAATATAACTACTTGCTTTAACAAGTGTTCTAATAGCTTCGATAGTTTTACCACCTTTACCGATTACTCTGCCTAAATCATCTTCAGCAACCATAACTTCGATTAAAGTAGTATTTTCTTCGTCGCTCTCAAATTCTTTTACATTAACACTATCTTTATCTTTTACTAAAGATAGAACTATTTCTTTAGTTAACTCTACTAAATCCATAATTATTTACCCTTTTTAACTTTGCTTTCAGCAAATTTAGTCATAATACCATTTTTGCTAAATAAACTTTTAACTGTATCAGTAGGAAGAGCTCCAATGTTTAACCATTTCATAGCTACTTCTTCATTAATTTTTACTTCACTATTCTTTGGATTATAAGTACCAATAAGTTCTAAATATTGTCCATCTCTTGGTCTTCTTGAGTCGCTTGCAACGATTCTATAGAAAGGTTGTGCTTTTGCTCCCATTCTAGTTAATCTTATTCTAACTGCCATAAAAACCTCCATTTCTCATAAGTACATTATATTACAGCAAAAAATAGATGTCAACATTTTTTTATTAACACCTATTTAATTATTTCTCTAATAACATAACTAGTTATAAGAAGTCCTGCACTTGTTGGTACAAATGCTGTAGAACCGACTACCGTACCTTTTCTAAGTGGAACTTCTTTAGAACAAAGAACCATTACTTTTCCTTTAATTCTTTCATCTTTAACAAATTTACGAATTATTTTAGCTAGAGGATCTCCACTAGTCTTTTTAATATCGACTATTTCCAATTTAGATGGATCTATTCTATTACCTGTACCCATCGAAGATATAAAAGGAATTTCCTCATTACTACATTTTTTAATTATTGCTTCTTTAGTTTTAACACTATCACAAGCATCAATTACATAATCATAATCTTTAATTACTTCATCAATATTATTTTCATCCAAAAATATATCTAAACATTTGATATTTACTAGAGGATTAATATCTAGTAAAAGATCTTTTAATACTTCTACTTTCTTTTTACCAAGCGTACTATTTTTAGCGACAGCTTGTCTATTTAAATTAGATTTTTCTACATTATCAAAATCAACAATAGTAAGATTATGAATACCACTTCTAACTAGAGAAACAGCACAGGCTCCGCCTACACCACCTACTCCTATTAAAAGAATTTTCTTTGTTTTAATTAAATCTAATTTATCTTTTCCAATTAATAATTCTAATCTATCAAACATATTACTCCAAAAAAAAATGTCCAAAAGAGAGTGTACGATAAAACCCGCTATTTGCAGGTGGGTGTCCATACTCTACCATTAGGATTCCCAAACAACACTTGGGCATTCAACACAAGTAGAATCTGATCCGGACTCCCGTATCGTTACTTAGTCGGTTTTACAAAAAACACTTTATCCTTTAGACAATTATAATATAACACACCTCTTACTAAATGTCTTCTATTTGGACCACTTTTCCATAATTTTACATAATGAACGTGTAAATCCCATTATTTAGTATTATTATGTTCCTTACTATATGTTTCCATATTAATAAGTACATCATAGATAATAAAAAAACTCGAATTACTTCGAGCTTTTTTTATTCTTCATTAACAACTGCTACTTTTTTGTTTTTCTTTTGTAGAAAAATTAATAATACGATAATTCCTACAATTATACAAATTAATACAATAGCAATTATTGGTCTAAATCTTAACCAAGCAATAGCAATTACTACAAGTGAAAGAGCTAAACTTACTAAGAACCCAATAAAACCAGTAAATGAATTAATAATATTACCAATAACTGGAATCTTGCTAGCAAGCCATGTAAGTGGACTTAATAATGTCATAAAGCCAAGGAACATTACTATTACTCCTACTGCTCTTAAAATCCATTTTAATAAGTTATTTTCATCAACTAATTTCTTAATTACTTCAGGTCCAGTTAATATTTGTTCATATAATCTAAAATATTTAATATTATTTTTAGATGTATATGCTTTAAAAGTGTCACCGTCTTGAACAGCAAGTACTGTTCCTTCTTTTAAATCACTATACTTGAATGATATTCTCATATCTCCGATTGCAGGATTAGAAACATATGTAGTATAGTAATTACCATTTACTGTTAAATTATTTTTATCAGCTACTTCTTCAGTTAAATCTTTAAATTCAGCATTAGTAGAAACATTAGTATATAATTCACTTGGTAAATTAAATGCTCCTAAATCTACATCATTAGCATAGAATGATTCACTTTCAATAGCTTTACTAGTAGGATTAACATATGATTTATTTTCAAAATCAGATGAATCAATTAAATCTTCACTCCATACTTTATTATATGAACAACTTTTTCTATCATCATCTTCAGTACATTTTTCTTCATATTGATATACTTCTACTACTCTTGATAATTTAACTGATTTTACTTCTACTTCAAATGAAGAATCTTTTAATGGTTCTTCGTCATTAATGACAATTTCACCACTTGTGACAACTAACTTTCCATCATTCTTAGAATCAATTTTGTCACTTTTAACTTCTTTATAATTCTTTTTAACTTCTCCTATTGCTTTTTGATTAGCCACAGTTCTTCCTTCATTCCACCATAATAAGCAAATTGCACCTATTATAAATACAAATCCGAATAAGAAACCAAATGGACTACTTCCTTTTTTATTTTTCATAACTCCTCCTTTTCATCCATATTATAACATACTATACAAAATAATATATCTATTATTTAGCAGTAAAAAATCCTATTTGCCCTTCTTTATCAATAACAGCAAATCTTTTATCACACTCATAACGAATTCTTGTTCCTCCACTAGGAGTTCGTTCTTCTATTTTAACAGTTTGATATACCGTACCATTTCCACCTACAATACTATTACAACTATAAAACATATATTCACTTTCAGTAACATGAGATGTATCAAATTTATCAGATGCATATATTGTAGTTAACAAAGGACTTCTATAAAACATTATAGTCATATCTGTAACTTTAGAAGTATTCCAACTACTTAAATCTAAAGTTCTTAATTTCATATTATTAGTAAACATACCATACATATTAGTAACATTACTTGTATCAAATGAATTTAATCCTATTATTTCTTCAAGATTCATTGAATTAGTAGCAGCAAACATGTAAGACATATCTGTTACTTTTGATGTATCAAAATTACTTACATCAATTCTTACTAAAGAACTATCATCCCAGAATAATCCTTGCATATTAGTAACATTACTTGTATCAAAACTACTTAAATCTAAAGAAGTAACACTATCTATATTATTAAATAAACCTATCATAGTTGTTACTTTAGAAGTATTAAAATGACTAACATCTAATTCTGTTATAGTATCGCAATCTTCAAACATACTATTCATATTAGTAACATTTTTTGTATTTAAATATTTTATATCTATTACTTCCGCACTAGAAAACATACTAAATAAGTTACTACTATTAGGAGGAGCCAAAACACCTCCATCAGCAGTTATATAAATATCATACATACTACCATTATTTTCTTTATAAGCCATCACACTTCCATCAGAACTAGCTGAAGCATCCCATGACCCAGATCTTGTATCTTTTTTAGGTACTATTCTGATACTCTTTACCTTATTTTTACTAATTCCACTAGCATTAAACCATGTTCTAGATAATGTTGCCACTGCATTAATACCAGGTGCTAAATCATCTAATGATGATGAATAAATATCTTCATTAACTTTAAAAGCAGCTTCTGTTTTTTCTCCAACTGTTGAACAGTTTTCTAATAACGAAACGTATTTTCTACTACCTATACTTATACTTGTTGTTATATCTCCTTCTTTAATATCAGTTTTAATTAACTTTTTATCCAAATATTTATCTTTAGTAAGAAATATTCCTACACCAGATACATCTCTACTAGTCCAGTAGTAATTATATCCATCACCAGTATAGATAGTTACTACATAAGCGGGAGAAAATTTACCAAATGGAGAATCTCCTCCTCTTTCTAAACTAACACATTCTATAGGAATATATAAAGTTGTATCTTTATCATAAAATTCTACTTCTCCACTATTTATTAATAGTGTAGCTCCCTTTATATATTCTTTAGCAGTATCAATATATGTATCTCTTCTAGAATCATTAATGTATCTAGTAACACTAGGTATTGCTATTAACATTATTATACCTAGTATTATGATAACTGCTAATAATTCAATTAAAGTAAATCCTTTATTTTTTTTCATTTCAATCTCCTTTTTATCTTATTGCTTTATACTTACATCAAATACTTTTGCAAAACTAATCCACTTATATTCATCAATTATTATTCCTTTAATAGATTCTTTGTCGATAGTAATACCATCTAATTTGGTTTTACAAAAATCTATTCCTTTAAAATTGTTCTTTATAAACTCTGAATTAGTAAAATCTACATCAATTAATTCTAAACCTTTTACCTTAGTATCATTAAAATAACAATTATTAAAATCACTATTAGTAATAGATACATTATTAAGCACTGCTCCAGTAATATTTAAATATTTAGTATTACAATTATTAAACTTAACATTAGATAAGTTACTATCTATAAAAGTAGTACCCATTAACTTACAATTATTAAATTCTACTCTAGTAAAAACTATTTTATTAAAATCTTTATTAGATAGATCACAATTTTCAAAAATAACATCTATAAATTCAGTATCAATAAAATCTATACTTGAAAAATCAATATTTCTAAAAATACACTCATTTATTTTATTATCTATAATTGATACTTTATCTTCTTTATCTATTTCTACTCTTTCAAAAGTATTTGAATCAATACATTCTTTAAAAGTACTTTTTTCTATATATTTTATCTTTGGTTTATCTATTTTCATTTTATATATCCCATTTAACAAATAATCTATTAATTAAAGTTACAATAATTAATATTATAAATATAACAGCGCTTAATTTAGATATTTCTACTTTTTTATCTACTTTAGCATTTAGTTCATCTTTTATTTCTTTAAATTTAATACCTATAAATTTTCTTTTAGATAGATCTTCACTTGAATATAGAGCAAATCCTGTTGGATCACTAAATTCTTTATATTCAAATTCTTTTATTTGTAAAAATGATAAGAACATAATAATATCACCAATAGCACCAGTAATATTAAATACTGATAATAATACTAACATACCATTATTAATAATTACCCCAACTATAAAAGTAATTATTCCAATAAATAGAAGTGGATATATTAGTGACCATAAGATATTTCTTTTACTTATCTTTTGTCTACATGAACAAAATAATACTCCCTTTTCAAAAGCAGCTCCATAACAAATATTTTTAAATTTAGCACCATTTACTACATAACCAATACTATGAAGTATTTCATGAAGTACTAAGTATCCTACTAAAGCAATAAGAAGATAGCTAGATAGTAAAGCTTTAAACATTTCTTTACCAACTAATAAAAATCCTAAAAATCCTGTTCCTACTAAAAGTACTATACTTAAAATATTAAGAGTTACTATATCAAGTTCAAATATATAATATTTCTTTTTCATAATGCCTCCTAAAGAAAAAGAAGACTTTATCTTCTTTATTAACCCATTGTATCTGTATTACTAGAAACAATATTTATTGTATTGATACCTTCAACTTTTTCCATTTTATGAAGTAAATGATCGTCTTTTCTACCTCTTCTATATTTAACATCATAAACTAGTTCTACACTTGATTTACTAATATATTTACCTTTAGAGATATAATCTTTTACTTCTCCTTTTAATACTTCTTCTACTCTAGCTATTTCTAAAGCACTACCTTTAATAATTAATGTATATTTATTTTCTCTTTTAACAAACATGTTAAATACAAATAACATAATACAAATGAATAATGATCCTGCGATAACTATTGTATAATTTTGAGTACCACAAGCTAGCCCCGAGACTATTCCCCAAAAGATAAATGCTGTATCTCTAGGATCCTTGATCGCAGTTCTAAATCTGATGATTGATAAAGCACCAACCATACCAAGTGATACTGATATGTTACTACCAATAACTACCATAACAATAGTTGTAATCATTGTAATCATAACTAAAGATAAGTTAAATCTTGGATTATACATTACTCCTGTATAAGTATTTTTATAAGTTAGATAAATAATCATTGCTACGATAAAAGCAATAATAAGTACTACCAATACTGTTTCTATTGGCATTTTTGTTTCCATTTCTTGTAAAGTTTTAATAATTTTACCCATTTTCTACATTCCTTCCTAATACATATTTACTTACTGATTCTCTATTACTAATATACTTATTTAATATATTACTAATATATGGTTCTAAAAATCTATCAAATTTAACTTCTAAGACAACATTTTTAGGATCCATATTTTTTATATAATTTACATCTTTATCAAAGAATTGTTCTATTTGATTAGAACTTCTAATATCAAAGTCAAAAGTTATTCTTCCTCCTAACATAGTTGTATATGCTATTCTATTATATTCGATTATTACTTTTGGTTTATAAGCATTTTCTACTAATATAAGATATATTTTTTTAGCTATATCATTATCAGAATTAAGTAGTATTCCATAATTACCTTTTATTAATTCTTCAGCAGCTGCTCTTGATATTACAAGTGTTTCTTTTAATTGATGTTCATCATATTTATTTTTTATTTCGAGTTTAACTTTATCACTATTATATTCATATATTCTAAGTCTTATTTTTTTTCTATTCATAGCACCATCTAATTTTTCATAATAGTCTATGTCATTTAATGAATCAAAATATAAACTTCTTATCATATATCCATTATAGTCTCTATCAATAGTTAATAGTTTATTTAATTTAGCTCTTAATTTTAACATCTCTTCATAGGATATTAAATACTTATATTCATGACGAAATGTCTTAAGTACTTCCATTATCTATCACCCACTCTTTAAAGGCTGCGGTATCATTTACTCTTCCTTTAGTAGGATTAGGAAAATAATACCATTCATTATCCTTTTTACCATAACTAACTTTATTACTAAGTGATATTATTTCAACAGAATCTATTATATTTTTACCATCAGATATAATAAATTTTTCTTTTTCACTGATACCAAATCCAACCTTATCGTCAAGTTCAATAACATAGTATTCATGAGCTTTAACTGTGTCATTTCCTAGTCTATGTTTCTTTAAATTATTTTCATTATCAGTGATATATAAACTACTTAATAATAAATCTTCATCTGAATCATTAATTACTTCTATCCAATCATTTAGATATCCTTCATCATTAGGACTCTTTTTATTCTTAGACATATATTCATTTATCTTTAAGTTAGCTTTAACTGTCTTATTAGAACTTTCTTTATATGGTTCACTATTATTTTCTTTTCCAGGAGTACCCTCCATAAAAGACATATATTTACCATTTTTATATCCATAAGATTCATCTGCATCCATTTCCGGATAAGTTACTTTACTAATAATATTTCCAGCATGATCCGTTAATACTACTGGTTCTCCGATACTTGATAACTTAAAATTAGTATGACAATATTTATCACAAGTATTAAGGTTATCTGCGAATATTAGTAGATAACTTTTCTTTTTAATTATTGTTTTACTAGGAAATTCCCATTTACTAGTTTTAAATTCACTATCAGATAAATAAAATCCTGTTAAATCAATATCATAGTTATATCCATTATATAGTTCTATATAATCGCTATATTCTCCGTATTCATCCTCGATAATATTCTTGTTACTACTAACTATTTCATTAATATATAACTTACCTTGTTTAATATAATCAGATTGTCTAGGAGCTATTAGAAGAAGTAATATTGCTATGATAAATAATGTTATTATTACTGGTTTTGTTTTCATATTACTCCTTTCTATAATCCACTAAAATACGTATTATATTCTTGATTAGATAAATTAAATGAACTTCTTAAATTACTAACTACATAGTTATATCTAGTAGTATATGTATTTTTAAATTTAGCTACATTATTTTTCCATCTATCATATGAACTAATATCGTGCCATTTTGCTATATGATATGGCATTTCATTATCTATTTCTGCTGCTAATTCATCAATTATTTTATTCATATTATCTGGTTTTAATTGATTACGTAACAAATCTCCAAAAGTCTTTAAATATAAAGCTTTATAATTTGGATTTTGATATAAATATCTATTTAATTCTATTGTTTTATAATGTTGTGTTGCCGCAGGTACTTTTACATTCTTAACTGGATAACTATAATCGATACTTAAGTTCCATAGTGACCAATCTAAATCGTAAAGCATCCATCTCCATTTACCATTATCTGCTTTATAATACCTAATATTACCTAAATCAGTATTACCATAGAAAGATTCAATTATTTCATAAGTTGCTAATTCTTCTAAATCTATTTGTGATTTTAAATATTCATAATTATTATTATCTGTTGCACTATGAGTATGTATATAATTCATAATACCTTGGAAACCACTATAACTACCTAATTTAGGAGCATCAAATTTCATTAATGATACATGATCTTTATCTATACCATATTTACTTTCTAAATAATCTCCATTATATCTTTCTCTAATGTTGTAGTGTCCATAATAACTACCATTAATATAAACTGCTACACTACGATAATCTTGAATATCTAAATTAACATCTCTAAGTGCATATGTAAGAGCAGTATCCATTATTCTTATGCCTTTAGGATCTTCTCCTGCATTACGAAGAGTAAATGATGAATAAGTTTTAATACCAGCACCCTTATAAAGTGGATAAGTAATATCTTTAGTACCATATGCTTTTCTCATATAGATAGCAATACTCTTTTGATCTCTTTCTCTTGAATCCATTCCTGACATTGTCGCATCACCTAGTACGTTCCAACCAAACGAACCATCAGCTTCATAGAATTCTACTCCAACTTTTTTATACTGGTTAGCATGATAATTAGTAATTAGTCCATTACCACCAAAGAAATCATTATAATTTCCAGTTAATGATACTACAGGAATTGTAGACTTTCTACCAGTTAAATACGTCCTAGATGTAACATTACTTTCTATATAATTATCTTTATAAGCAATTGTCTTAATAATAGTATCCCCAGTTATTGTTAATTCTCCAGTATATTTCTTACTATCTCTAGTTGGGAATGTTCCATCAGTTGTATAGTAAATATCTCCAATACTAGATAATGTAATCTTTGTACCATTTGCAACATATAAATTATTATTAGAATATTCTACATCATTTAAGTAACCACTATAAATATCTTGACTATTATCTCCACCAATTGTCTTAGTCTTAAAGATTACTACTTTATCATTTAATAATCCACAAGAAATATTATCATTTAATCTAGTAGTCTTAAATTCATTAACTATATTACCATTATTATATAGAATAATTGTTTCTTTCATTCTATTGATATGGAATCCTGAATAGATATTACCATCATATACAAAATTATCACTTCCATATACTAATAGAAATCCACCCGCTTTAATAGTTACGTCAGGGAAATTAAATGTTTTTCCTCCCCCATTAGACATACTATAACTCTTCATATTAATATCATTATTAGATATATTTTTAAGTTCTATTACTTCAGGATTAACACTTACTTCATTAATAACAATATTATTTTTAATATCTTCTTTTACAAAATTCTTACCATTTTCTTTTCCTAAAGAATGTTCACTATATAAATGCCATACATCATTATATAAACCATATGAATAATTAGGACTAGTTGGTTTAATATTTAATTCATTTAAGATATTTTGTTTATTATCTTTAAATACTAAATAATTATCTGAATCAGTAAAAGTAAAATTAGTATTATATTCATCATCTTTACCAGATAAATATATTAATAAATAAGTATTAGGTTCCATACTAATATCTTTAAATATAAATTTTTCATTATTACTTTTAGCTAAAGTAAAATCTTTTAAATTAACTTTATCTTTTCCATAATTATATAATTCTATTACTGGATATATTTCTCCAGCTTCATTTTTAATATCTCTATTATTAATTATATATTCATTAATAGTAATACTATAAGAACTACCTAATTCTATTGGTTTCTTTTCATATAAAGCATCATTTACTTTTAAAGGAGTTCCACTATAGTAATATACATAAGATTTTTCTTTTTCATTATATCCAAAAGAAGTATCATCTAATTCATTAACATACAATATCTTACTAATAGTTTTAGCTTTATCATTACTTAATATAATGACTTCTCCATCTTTCTTTAATTTAAAATTAGTATGTAGTTCTCCATCTTCATATTTATCTAATCCACTAGCAAATACTAATAAATAATCTTTAGCTTTAATAGTTACATCAGGAAACATCCATTTCTTAGTATTAAAACTATTATCAGATAAGAAATATCCTTTTAAATTAATTTCTTCATTACTTCCATTATATAGTTCTATATAGTCAAAATGTTTACCACTAGCAGTAAAATAAGTGGTTTTATTAGAAGCCATTACTTCACTAATAATTAAATCTCCAGCATTATAGTATTTACCTAATAATGGAGACTTAGTTACTAAAAGTAATAAAAAAAGAAATAATAACAAGATTATGCCTAACGCTTTAAGTTTATTTTTTCTCATATCTCTATCCTCTTTTTTGATTATACCATCTAATTGTTTTTTTTTGAATAGAAAAAAATATTATTCTCTGATAGTATTTTTTTATTTAAATGTTATAATAAGTATGGTGATTTAAAAATGGTAATAATTATACCCGCGTACAATCCAGATCATCATTTACTAGAAGTATTAAAGGATTTAAAGAAAGAAATTAATAAAAAAGTAATTGTAGTAAATGATGGTAGTGTTGGAAAAGACAAAATATTTAAAGATGCAGAAAAATATGCCACTATCTTAGTTCATGAAGTAAATAAAGGTAAAGGGGCTGCAATGAAAACTGCCCTTAAATATATAAAAGAAAATCTTAAAGATGAAGATGGTTTTGTATTTGTAGATGCTGATGGACAACATAAAGCAACAGACGTTCTTAAAATGATAAAAGCTTTTGAAGAACATAAGAATTCTTTAATTATTGGAGCTAGAGTATTTAGTAATGACATACCTAAAAAATCGTTATTTGGTAATAAGCTAACAAGATTTGTATTTAAAATGTATACCCATAAATATGTATCTGATACTCAAACAGGTTTAAGATGTTTAAGTACTAAATATATTCCTAAATTATTAAAAATTGAGGGAGATAGATACGAGTATGAAATGAATATGCTAGTAGAATTTGCTAAAAACAAAATAGATATTGTCGAAGTACCTATTGAAACAATATATGAAGATAAACAAAATTCTACTTCACATTTTAATCCAATTAAAGATTCATTTTTAATATATAAAGTATTCTTAAAATTTTTCTTATCATCTGTAGGATCTTGGTTAATAGATTATATAGCTTTTATTATATTAAGTTTGATTTTAGGAAAAAAAGGATTTTATGTAGTACTTGCTAATGTAATAGCAAGACTAATTAGTGCAAGTTTTAATTATACAATGAATAAAAAAGTAGTATTTAAGAAAGGATCAAAAACTTTACCTAAATATATATTACTAGCAGTTATTGTTCTTATTTTAAATAGTGCTATACTATATTTATTGACTAATATAATAAATATACCTGCTGCTATTTCTAAGATATTAGTTGAATGTATATTATTTATGTTTAGTTTTAAAATGCAAGAAATATTTGTATTTAAAGACAAGGAGTAAAAGGGTTATGAAGAAAAGTGTTAAACTAGTTATTATTTTTATTGTGGATGTTTTATTAACAGGAGCATGTCTAATTGTATTTGCCCTATTCCACCATGTATTAAAGAAAGAATTGAAAAGTGAAAATTTAACAATAGAAAGTGATCAAAATATAGTTGTTTGTGAAAATAATGGTAACGGAAGTAAAGATGATGGTATTTATGCTTGTGTTAACAAATGTACTACTGAAGCCGTTTCTAATGATGAAAAATATATAAGTGAAAATGTTGCTATTACTATTACTCATCATAATGAACCAAGATTGATTTATCATATCGCAGATGTTCATATTAAAAATATTGAGTCATTCCAAACAGCCTTTGCTCATGATACATTTGGTAAAAATTATGCTGAATGGCCTACTGCTATTGATAAGAGAAATGATGCTATATTAACAATAAATGGAGACTATTATGGACTTGCTAATGTTGGTGTTGTTATAAGAAATGGTGTTGTTTATAGATCAGTTAAGAATAACGCAGATATTGCTGTTTTATATCGTAATGGTGAATTAAAAACATATCGTAGTAACAACTTCAATATTGATGAAGCTATTAAAAATGGTGCTTATCATGCATGGAACTTTGGACCACTACTTCTTGATGCTGAAGGAAATGCACAAACATCCTTCCCTACTAGTACAGTTATTCCAAAGAATCCAAGAAGCGCTATAGGATATATTGAACCAGGACATTATGTATTTGTTAATGTCGAAGGAAGAACAAAGAACTCTGATGGTATGACACTTCCTGAACTATCAAAATTATTTGCTGACTTAGGATGCAAACAAGCTTATAACTTAGATGGTGGCCAATCAGCAATGATGGTATTTAATGATAAATTTGTAAATGACCTATGTGAAGGTGGAAGAACAGTAAGCGATGTAATCATGATTAAGGAGGTAAATAAAGATGAAACTAATAATTAAAATATTACCACATATAACATTTATCTTATCTATAATGCTAATTACCTTCTTAATACTAGATAAATTTAATCCAGTAATGGAATTTGTAAATAATAATATTTCTAACGTATTACTATTTATCTTAGGATTCTCTACTTTAATTGAATCAATATACTTAATTGTAATTAATACTAAAAGTGGAAAGAAAAAAGAAAAGAAAAAGAAAAAAGAAAAAGAAGAAGAAAACATTGAAGAATTTTTAAAAGAAGAATAAGTTTTGGAGTAATTATGTATAAACTTGAAGAACTAAATAAAACTGAATATGACAAATATGTAGTTAAACATAAAAAAGCACATTTTTTAGAATCTTCCTCATGGGGAGATTTTTCTCAAAAAAAGAAACATTTTACTACATATTATATGGGTCTATATAAAGATAAAGAATTAGTTGGAGCTACTCTACTTCTTAAGAAATCTTTACCTATGGGATATAGTTATTTCTATTCTCCTAGAGGTTTTGTAGTGGACTATGATAATAAAGACTTAGTAGAGGCTTTTACTAAAGAAGTAATAAATTTTACTAAAAAACATAAGTCTATATTCTTTAAAATAGATCCAGATATTATTAGAAAAAGTATTAATTTTGAAGAAAAAGAAAATGAACTTAATACTGATCCTAATAAAGTATTCGATATGTTAAAATCTTTAGGATATAAACATTTAGGTTTTACTAAGAATTTTGAAACTAATGAACCTAGATACAGTTTTAGAATAGATATGAACTTATCTTTAGAAGAAATAGAAGCAAGATTTTCCAAAACTACAAAACAAAGAATAAGTAAAGCACAAAAACTAGATACTATCGTTGAACTAGGCACAGAAAAAGATGTCGAAGACTTTTATAAATTAATGGCTTTAACTGAAGATAGAAAAGATTTTGTTGCTCATGAATTAGATTATTATCAAGAGATATATAAGATATTTAATAGTAATCCAAATACTAAAGCATTACTATTCATTGGAAAAATTAATTTTGATAAGACTATTAAATCTATAAAAGATAAATTAGATAGTTTAAATGAAGAAATTAATAAATTTCCAAAAGAAAATCTAAGTAAAAGTAATCAAAATAAAGTTAATGAATTACAAAAACAAATAGATAAAAATAATGAAGATATAAATAAATATAAAAAATATAAAGATAAATATGGTAAAGAATTAATCTTAAGTGGTCATATGATTCTTACTTATGGTGATAAAGCCTGGGTAGTATATGCAGGAAACCATAATGATTTAAGTGAAACTTACGTTAATTATCTTACTTATTATAATCATATTAAGTACTGTAAAGAACATGGTATTAAAATGTATGATCAGTTTGGTACTATCGGAGACTTAAGAGAGGATAATCCAATATTAGGACTTCATGAATTTAAAAAGAAATTTGGCGGAGACTATGTAGAATTCTTAGGAGAATGGGATTATGTAACTAATAAGTTTATGTATTTTGTCTTTACTAAATTAGTTCCTTTCTATAGAAAAATAGTAAGAAAGAAAAATAAAAAGAAGCTTGATACAGAAGTAAATGAAATAAAAAAATAGTGATAAATCAAATCACTATTTTTTATTTAATAAGTAGCATATTTAATAGATAAATTTATTTTAGTTTCTTTTATTTCATCAAATATTTCTTTAGGTTCTATTCTAATTTTTAATGAAGCATATCCATTATTAATTAATAATTTATCAGAATCTGCTAATTCGTTATAATATATATCATTATATAAAATCGTATAATTAATATCACTATCACTAGATAAATCTATACTTTTTAAATAAACATCTACATTACTAAAATTATTTATTTCAAGTTCTCCTTCATAAAAAGACTCTGCTCCTTGTAAATCAATATTAAGTGATAATGATTTATCATCAATAACTGGATTACCACTTACACTATTTTCTAATTCATGATATGAATCTTTATTAAAAACTACATATAACCCTTGTGCAGAATCTTCGGCTTCACTTGTAAATATTTTTTCTCCCAATAAAAACAAATATGTTATATAGCCAAGAAAACATAGTAATAATATTATTATAAAAATTTGATATTTACCTTTAGTATCCATTTTATTTATATCCTTCTATTAATATTATATCATTAAAAAAAATGTATTTTAATACATTATTTTTTATTACCTAGTCTATTAAATGGAAATATTGTAAAATTAGCTTTTCCATCAATTTTATCAATTGAGAAAGAACCTAGCATTCTACTATCAAGTGAGACTCCTCTATTATCTCCCATAACAAAATAAAAGTCTTTTGGTATCTTACCTTTTAAATCAAAGTCTTTAGTAACAACGTTTTCCTCTAAAAAATCTTGTTCATATTCTTTACCATTTATATATAAAACATTATCTTCAAATTTTACTGTTTCACCTGGTAAACCAATAACTCTTTTTATTAAATATTTATCTCCATATCTTATTACTACTATGTCGAATCTATTTATTTTTTTATTTGATTTATCAAGAAGCATTATATCATTGTTCTTAAGTGTTGGATACATAGAATCTCCATTAACTGCGATTGGAGTCATTATATATATCTTTAGTAATACAACCACAAGAAGAATTGTTAAATATGGTCCATATTCTTTTAATATCTTCATATAATTTAAAAATAAGAGATATTAAATCTCTTATTTTTGCCCTCTTTCTTTTATCTTGTATTGTCCTACTTTGTTCTTTAAGAAATTTAATTTAGCTCTTCTAACTTTTCCTTTTCTTAGTACTTCAATACTAGCTAATTTTGGTGAATGAACTGGGAATACTCTTTCAACTCCTACTCCATAAGAATCTTTTCTTACTGTGAAAGTTTCACTGATTCCTCCACCTTTACGAGATACTACAACTCCTTCAAATGCTTGTATTCTTTCTTTGTTTCCTTCGGTAATTCTTACATTTACCTTAACAGTATCACCAACTCTAAATTCTGGTACATTTGGATTTAACTGTTTTTCTGTAATCTTATCAATTACGTTCACGATTATCATTCCTTTCTTTTTCTACAGTAATCATAATCATTATCGAACAGCGGATTACCAACGAATAAGATTATAACATATTTTTTACTAATTGCAAATGTTTTTTATATTATTATCTTCTCTTTTTACCTTCTAATTCCTCATCATTAGAAATTTTATAATTATTATCATATTTATTATAAACAGCAGTCATTTTTCTAAGTTTTAATTCTCTTTCTATAATATCTAGTTTTTTAAGCATTAATTTAATCTTTTCATCACTAATAAACTTTTGATATTTATTAATTAATTCTCTTCTTAATTTACTTGTTTCATCAAGAACAATATCAAGATTAGTATCATCATCACCATCATCTTCAGAACATACATAGTTCATTAAATTAACTAATCTTTCAAATTTAGCATTCATCTTTCTAGTAGCTATTTTTTCACTAAAACTAGGATTAATAATAATTACACGTGATACATTAATGGCATCAGAAAAAGACATATCTTTTTTAGCTTTTAAATCATAACCATCAATCTTATCATAATCAAAATATTTAATTTCTTTAGAATCTTTATTTTTTACTATTAAAAATCTTTGATTAATTGCCATATTATCACCTACTTATCTAATAAATCTGGACGTTTCTCTTTAGTTTTCTTTATTTGTTCTTCTAATCTATATTTTTTTATTTCTTCATGATTACCATTTACTAATACATCAGGAACTTTCATTCCCATAAACTCTCTTGGTTTAGTATATGTTGGATAATCTAATAAATTATTATCTGGATTAAATGAATCATTAGTAAAACTTTCTTCATCTATTACACCAGGTATTAATCTAATAATAGAATCACTAATAGCCATCGCTGGAATTTCTCCACCAGTTAAGACGTAATCTCCGATAGATAATTCAATATCTACTAATGATCTTATTCTATCATCAAATCCCTCATAGTGACCACAAATAATAATTAAATGTTTATATTCTTTTAATTCATATGCTTTTTTTTCGTTATATACTTCACCATCTGGTGTTAATAGTATTACTTTACTATCTTTAGTTCTAACACTTTCTAAAGCATCATATATTGGTTGTACAGTAAGAACCATACCTGCCCCACCACCATAAGGAGTATCATCTACTTTATGATGAGGATCTTTACTAAAATCACGAAAATTAATTAAATTAATTTCTACTTTTTTATCATTAATTGCTCTTTTAATAATAGAGGAATTAATAAATCCTTCAAACATCTCTGGAAACAAAGTTAATATATCTATCCTCATATTAATCCTTCTACTTCCATAAATTCGATACATTTATTATTAAAATCAATATTCTTAATAAAATGATCATGATATGGTATCAATACTTTTTTACCATTAATAATAGTTTCAATAGTCTTATTACCATTACCATTATTAGTAATACCTACTACTGTACCAACTTCTCTATTATCAAGTATAACTTTTAAATTAATTAAGTCATCTTCTAAATATTCATTAGGATTTAAAGATAAATCAAATTTTTTAACATAAACTTTTTGTTTCAAATAATGAAGTACTTCATTGATATTGTCATAACCTACTAGTGTAATCATATCAAATACTTTATGATGTCTATAACTTTTAATAATCTCTTCTTTATGATCTTCTCCAATATAAATTCTTCTTCCTTGTAAAAATACTCTATCCTTATATTGAAAATCACTAAGTAATCTTAATTCTCCCTTAATACCATGAGTATTAACAATTTTACCAATATACACAAATTCATCTTCCATAAACCTACTCCTAATTAATTCTATTAATATATTATCATACTTTTACTTATTATTAAATTCATAAAGTATAATACTTGTTGCTACTCCAACATTTAAGCTTTCTACTTCTTTATTCATATCTATATATAAATATTTATCACATTTATCAAGTAGTTCTTGATTAACCCCTTGTCCTTCATTTCCCATGATAATAGCATATTTACTTTTATCAGTAATAGATTTAATACTTTCTCCATTATCTACTTTAGTACCATATAAAGGTATATTATTAGATTTAATATTATCTATAGCAATATTTAAGTCTTCAACTACAATATTTATATGAAAGATAATTCCTTCAGTTGCTCTAAGTACTTTAGGATTATATAAATCTACTGAATCTTTACTAATAACAATTGTATCGATATTAAAAGCTTTGCTACTCCTAATAATCGTACCTAAGTTACCAGGATCTTGAATGCGATCAAGAAGAAGTATTTTATCTCCAGTTATAACATTATCATTAGTAATAGAACATACACCGATAATATTAGGACTATTTTCTAAATTAGTTATTTTATTAATTATTTCTCTAGTTACATAAGTAGTTTTAACATCTAGTTTATAATCACTACCAATTAAAAGTACTAATTCTTTTAGTATTCCTTTTTTATAAGCTTCTTCTACTAGATGTTCTCCCTCTACTAGAAAAATACCTAGTTCTTTTCTATTTTTACGTTCTTTTAATTTAACTAGTTCTTTAATATAATCATTATTTAAACTTGTTATTTCCATATTAGTCCTCTTTCATATATTTTCTTATTTTTTTATATTCTGGACAATTTTCTTCCACTAAACTCCAAAAATCTTTAGAGTGATTTCCATATATTAAATGTGATAATTCATGATATATAACATAATCTAGACAAAAAAGTGGCATTCTAATTAGCTCAGAATTTAAAGTAACTCTTTTAGTTTTAGTATTACATACTCCCCATCTACTAGTCATTTTTCTAATAGTAAGTGATGGATATGGTATTTTTCTTGTAAATACTTTATAACAATTATCTAAATGAGTTTGAAATATATCTAAAGATTCTTTCTTTAACCATTTTTCTATATCTTCATTTGTATACTCTTTATTAATAAATACTTTATTTTCTCCAAGAGTAATTCCACTACTACTGATTTTAACTACATCATATTCTTTACCCAAAAAGAAAAACTTTTCTTTCTTTTCCGTTTTCTTTTCCATTTTATTAATATATTTAGCCACACTATCTAAATTATTTCTAATAAAATTTTCTATTTCTCTATTAGTAGTAAAAGTATTAGTAGTTATATAAATTTTTAAATCATCTTTAACTCTTAAGTACATATTTCTAGTACTCATTTTTTTAGTTACTACTACTTCATATTTTTGTCCATTTATATCTACATACATATTAACACCATATAAATTATAACATTAATTTAACAAAAAAACTTTAGTAATAATACTAAAGTTTTATTTAATTATTCTTCTTCTTTCTTTTCTTCTTTTTTATCTTCTTTTTCTTTTCTTTCTTTCTTAGGTTCACTATCTAATAAGAATTTCTTTCTAGAGAAGTTTAATCTTCCTTTATGATCATAACCAATACATTTAACGATTATTTCGTCTCCTACTTTAACTAAATCAGATGGTTTATTAACTCTTTCTTTAGCAAGTTCTGATACATGTACTAGCCCTTCACATCCTGGCCAGATTTCAACGAAGCATCCGAAATCTTCTACTCTTGTTACACGAGATGTGTATACCTTTCCTTCTTCAGGTTCTCTTACGATATTTTCAATCATTTCTTTAGCTTTAGTAATAATATCTTTATCACTATGATAAATTACTACTTTACCTTCTTCATCGATATCAATCTTAACAGCATTAGCATCTGTAACTGATTTAACATTAGATGATTCAAGAATAATCTTAGTAATAGTGTCTCCACCCTTACCAATAACATCTTTAATTTTTTCAGGTTTAATACTAAATGTAACCATCTTAGGAGCATATTTAGATACTTCTTCTCTTGGTTTTTCAATTTGTTTAGCCATTACATCAAGAATTTCCATACGAGCATCTTTAGCTTGAGCTAAAGCTTCTTTTAAGATTTTCTTAGTGATACCTTTAATTTTGATATCCATTTGTAAAGCACAAATACCTTTACGAGTTCTTGCTACTTTAAAGTCCATATCACCTATGTGATCTTCCATTCCTTGGATATCAGTTAAAATTGTATATTCTTTTCCACTTGTAATTAATCCCATTGCAATACCAGCTACTGGTGCTTTAATTGGAACACCTGCTGCCATTAAACTCATGCATCCAGCACAGATAGTAGCTTGAGAACTTGATCCATTACTTTCAAGTATTTCTGATACAACACGAACTGTATATGGGAATTCTTCTTCACTAGGCATAACTTGTGAAAGTGCTCTTTCACCTAATGCACCATGACCGATTTCTCTTCTTCCAGGGCTTCCATATCTACCTATTTCTCCAACTGAGAATTGAGGAAAGTTATAATGAAGCATGAAACGTTTTTCAGCTTCTAAACTAATTCCATCAAGAATTTGATGTTCGCCAAGTGCACCTAATGTAGTTACAGCTAAACTTTGTGTTTCACCACGAGTAAATAATGCACTACCATGAGTTCTTGGAAGTAAGTCAATATCTGTTGAAAGAGGTCTAATTTCTGTCATACTTCTTCCATCAGCTCTTGTCTTTTCAATAACTACGATATGTCTAAATAATTCATATTCAACATCTTCTAAAATTAATCTTACTTTTGTAATTAATGTATTTAATTCTTCTTCAGATAATTCAGCATTTTCTTCTTTATACTTTTCTACTATTTCTTCTTTTATTTCATCAATAGCAGCATACTTTTCTAATTTTTCTTTAATTCTTAAAGCAGCATCTAATCTATCTTTAGCTAAGTTAGCAATTTCTGTTCTTAATGAATCTTCGATAATTAATCTGTCGTATTCCATTTCTGGTTTTCCAACTTCTTTAATTATTTCTTCTTCAAATTCACATAATTCTTTAATAGCTTCATGACCAAACATTAAAGCTTCTAACATTTCATTTTCAGATACTTCTTTAGCACCTGCTTCAACCATGTTAATAGCATCTTTAGTACCAGCAACTGTTAAATCGATAGTACTCTTTTCTAATTGTTCTTGAGTTGGATTGATAACGAATTCTCCGTCAACACATCCTACTTTAACACCAGCAATTGGTCCATCAAATGGAATACCAGCTATCATTGTAGCTAAGCTTGAACCAAACATCGCAGATAATTCAGGACTATAATCATTATCAACTGATAATACAGTATTAACGATTTGTACTTCGTTTCTGAATCCTTCCTTAAACATTGGTCTCATAGGTCTATCAATCATTCTAGCTGCAAGTGTAGCAGCATCAGTTGGACGACCTTCTCTTTTGATGAATCCTCCAGGTATCTTACCAACAGAATATAACTTCTCTTGATAAATAACCATTAATGGAAATGAATCAGATAAGATATCAGCATCTTTACTTACTACAGCACATGATAAGATAACTGTATCCCCATATCTTACTAATACTGATCCACTTGCTTGTTTAGCAAGTTCACCATGTTCAACTACTAGTTTTCTTCCTCTAAAATCATATTCAAATACTTTTTTTGACATTTATACCTCCTTCTAAGGAGTTAACTTATTATTGTAATAAATACAACATTTCTATTATATTTATTACAATAACAATCAATATTAACTCCTTTGTCAAAACTTAAAATAAAAGCCCTCTTAAAAAAGAGAGCTTTATTTTTTACTTTCTTAGTCCAAGTTCTTTAATTACTTTTCTATAAGCATTAATATCAGTCTTAGCTAGATATTTTAATAGACTTTTACGTCTACCAACTTTAATAAGTAATCCTCTATTAGAGTGATAATCATGTTTGTTTTCTGATAAGTGTTTAGTTAAAGCATTAATTTCTTCAGTTAATAAAGCTATTTGTACTTCAGCACTACCAGTATCTTTTTCATCTCTAGCGAACTTTTTAACAATGTTTTCTTTTACTTCTTTACTTAAAGCCATTTTTCATATCCTCCTTTATAAATTCGTTTTATCTAGGTATTGGTCGGATAACTCCAAATACGTAGGTAAAATACTTTTATAATATACCCTATTTTGCTCTATAAATCAAGATATATTTATTTTTTTTAGTTTGAAATATTAGATGTTGATACAGTAATTACTGGTCGAACACCATAACGAGTAGAAAAATTAGGTCGAAAGAAATTATAAAACACATATCGATATAGTCCATCAACATAAAATACCATATCAGTATTAGCAAATCTTGGAGTTTCTAACCAGTACCCATAACTTCCACTATCTTTCTCAAAATACCCTATATTTTCCATCAACCAAATACATCCATCTATATCCCCATGTAATGAACGTCCAACCGATCTTCCACATCCTGTTTCTAATTCTTTAAGTGTTAAAAATCTTGCTGCTTTATCAGTATATTCAAACGGTTCTATCGTTCCTCCATTTGTTTCTGTCCTATTATTATCAGTAACTATTTGTCTTGTACCAGGAGCAATTATTAAAGGATTATCCCAATCGCTAATGCTAGGCATATATCTATAAGCAGTTCTTGGTCCATGCCAATTTTGATTATTTGAATCATATGCGTAAGTTGATTGACCATTCATATTTTTGTAATATATAAGTATTGAATTATCTCCATAGCTTTGAACATAATAAAATCTTTCTGTATAATCTCCATTAGCTTTTACTTTACAGTCATATGCGTCACCTGCTTTTGGTGTTCCATTTGGTATCGTTCCATACGTTATTACATTACCAGTACCAATTTTCACAAAGCATCCATCACTAGTTTTTGTACACGTTTTCGTATGTAATGTTGTAGCTGGTATACATACTGGTTCTGATGGTATTGTTGCACCATTATTTTCTGATCCATTACCTATAGAAACTGCATCTAAAAAAGTTGAACAGTCATCTTCATCTAACATTCTTATTTGTGATTTACCATCTAATCCTATCGTTGTGTCAACACCTTCCATATTAGGTTTAACATCACTCTTAGATAGTTTATTATATTCTTTCATTTCTATTCCTTGGTGTGCTTTATCTACACTTGCCCAGTAATAAACATAACCTTCTCCTGTATAACCTACAATTACATAAGCATCTTGAAATTCTCCAAAGGGACTAGACATAGAATTTTCTGTTGGTACACATGATGCTGGTATATAATATGTTGTATTAGTATCATACATATCTAGTTCTCCAGAATTAACAATAGGAATAGCACCTTTTACTATTTGCCTTGCTGTATCAACATATGTATCTTTTCTAGATTCATTTATGTATCTTGTTACACTAGGTATTGCTATTAACATTATTACTCCTAGTATTATAATAACTGCTAGAAGTTCAATTAAAGTAAATCCTTTTTTATTTTTCATAAACTCACCTACTATAATAATTATACTTTAAAAACAATTAAAAAAAAAGATTGTAATTAAATACAATCTCTTATTTTTTCTTTCTAAAATTAATTACTTTTAACTTTCTTGCTCTTTCTCTAAAATTATCATAAATATGTGGAAATGAATCAAGTACTCTCTTATTAAAGATATAACCATTTTCTAATTCTTTTCTAACTTTCTTTTTAATTGTTTCTGTCATATCTTTAGTAACTAATTGACTATTCTTTTGAATTTTATATATTATTTTTGTAGATAAAATTGTATCTATTATAAATAATATCATTATTATTAAAGTACCAATAATTAATATATTCTTTGGTATATAGTTAAGTAGATTCTTATAAAATCCACTTAATATATAAACAACTGCCATAGCACAAAAACCAAATAATACTGAATTTTTTAAACATACTCTTCCATTAATATTGAATGGTTCTTTATAATAATCCCACCATCTAGTATGAAATATTTTTTCCATAACTACACTAGTTAAATATTCAATCGTAGTTATACCAAATGCACCAAGTAAATAAACTACTATAGGATCACTATAATACTTTATTAATGGATACATACATATACATGATACTCCATAAACAGGACACCATGGTCCTATTAAATATCCTCTATTAAGAACTAATCTTTTTTCATCTATAGTTAAATAAATTTGTTCTGCTATATAACCCATAATAGAGTAAATTATAAATGTTAAAAACAATCTACAAAAACTATACATTTTGAATATTTCTTTCTAAATAATCTTTTATTTCATCTACTTTAATTACTTCTTGTTTCATAGAATCTCTTTCTCTAATAGTAACTGTACCATTATTAAGAGTTTCATCATCAATAGTAATACAGTAAGGAGTACCTATTACATCTTCTCTTCTATAACGTTTACCAATAGAGCCTGAATCATCATATGCACACATAAAATACTTACTAAGTTCAGCATATATTTCTTTTGCTTTATCTGTATGATATTTTTTAACAAGTGGAAGAACTCCTACTTTATATGGAGCTAAGAATGGTTTAATATGTAATACTTCTCTTACATCTCCACCTTCTAATTCTTCTTTCTCATAACCATCGCATAAAACAGCAAGTACAAGTCTATCAAGACCTACTGAAGGCTCTATAACATATGGTATATACTTTTCATTAGTTTCTGGATCAGTATATCTTAAATCTTCCTTAGAATGATCTATATGTTGTTTTAAATCATAATCAGTTCTATCAGCTATACCCCATAGTTCTCCCCATCCCATTGGATATAAGAATTCTATATCAGTAGTAGCTTTAGAATAGAATGATAATTCTTCTTTAGAATGATCTCTATATCTTAACATATCTTCTTTAAGACCAAGATATTCTAAAAACTTAATACAATATTCTTTATAATAATTAAACCATTCTAAATCAGTATCTGGTTTACAGAAAAATTCTAATTCCATTTGTTCAAATTCTCTAGTTCTAAAAGTAAAGTTACCTGGAGTTATTTCATTTCTAAAAGCTTTACCTGTTTGTCCAATACCAAATGGTACTTTAGCTCTCATAGATCTTTGAACATTTAAAAAGTTAACAAATATTCCTTGAGCAGTTTCTCCTCTTAAATAAACTTTAGATTTAGTTTCTTCAGTTACTCCAATAGATGTTTCAAATAATAGATTAAACTTTCTAATTGAAGTAAATTCTTTAGAACCACACCCAGGACAAGCAATACTATTATCTTCAATAAACTTTTCTAGTTTTTTATTATCCCATCCATCTCCAGTTTCTTTTCCTTTAGTAAAATCTTCGATTAATTTATCAGCTCTATATCTAGACTTACATTTCTTACAATCTATTAATGGATCATTAAAATTAGTAACATGTCCACTAGCTACCCATACTTCTGGATTCATTATAATAGCACTATCAAGCCCATAGTTATTAGGTATTTCTTGAATAAATTTTTGCCACCATGCTTTTCTAATATTTTCTTTTAATTCTTTACCTATTGGCCCATAGTCCCAAGAATTAGCAAGTCCTCCATATATTTCGCTTCCAGGAAAAATAAATCCATATTGTTTGCAATAATTAACTAAATCATCCATTTTTAAATCTTTCATATTATTCCTCCAAAAAATAAAAAATCTCTACAAACGTATAGGGGCGCCTTAGCACTATTCCAACCCTACTTATTCATAAAGAATTTCTTTTAGTATATTGCTCGCAGTTTTCCACGCTGGTCATCACATAAATTGATATAATTTTAATATATATTTTTTCTTTTTACAAGTTATTTATTAAACATTTTTTTAACATCATCAAATGCTGATTTTAATTCTGTTTTAGCGCTTTCAAACATAGGCTTAGCATTTGTTTTAACATCGTTATAAGCACTCTTTGCTTCTGTCTTAGCACTTTCAAACATTGGTTTAGCATTAGTTTTTGCAGAATTAAATAAATTTTTTAATTCTTCTCCTGCTTCGTTAAAACCTTTTTCAACTTCATTAGCAAAATTACTAGTTGTTACTTGTTCCTTATTAGCATCTCTACTAACATTTGTAGGTATTTCTGTTTGTGCTTCTGTTTGAGCTTCAGTTTGTGCCTCAGTAACTGCTTCAGTTGTAGTTTCTTCTACTTCTTTATTTTCGTTATCCATATATAATTCCTTTCACTTGCTATATTATAACACAATTATTTAAAAATTAAAGGATTCAGGACCTAATCCCATAAATTCATCATAACTAATACCATTTTCTATAGTGTTATTACCTAACATAATAGTTCTACCAAACATACTCATATCTAATACATCACTATAATTAAAATAATTCTTTCCAGAATATATATTAATAAATTCATTCTTACCATCATAGTTTATATATAAAGAATCATTATTGTATTTAAGTACTAAGTTAGATATTTTAAAATCATTTTGAGTTACTAAATAGTTTTTAATATTAGTTACTTCTTCTTTAATATTATTACCTGTTAAATTAGAACTAATAGTAATTAAAATATCTACATCTTCAGTCTTTAATTTTTCCATAAAAGCATTAGTATTCATATCTTTTTTATCTTTATCTAATAATTTACTACTATCTTTTAAAGGATATTTTTCAATTAAAGGAAATTCTATTAATTCTATATTAGGAAAATAGTCTTTATATTCATCTAATAATTTAGATTCAACTTTATTATTTAAATAAGCATTTATATAGTTATCATAATAACCTTCTTTAGGTAAATCTGGAACATTAGATACTTCACCTACATATTCAACTTTTTTAACAAAAAATGATACTCCATTAACATCAGATATCTTGTATATAGTATTCATAACATAATCATTAGGATGAACAAATCCAGCATCACTTCTATCTGTAGATGTCATATAATCTTCTACTAAACCATTAGGTTTAATTATATATCTAGAATATTCTTCTTCATTACTAAAATTATCATTATATTTATTCTTTAAATAATTATCTACCGTATTTGTATCTTTAGGTTCATCTTTTACTTTAATTCTTTCATTATAAGTAATATAAACACTATAAGAAATTAATAAAAGACCTATAAAAATTGATAATACTCCAAGTATTTTTCTCATTACGTTCTCTCCTATCATATTATTTATTCTATCATAAAAATAAAAAAATAAGTAGAAAATAATCTACTTATTTTATTCATTATGTTTATTTATATATATTATATACTTACTAAGAAGATACACTATATGAGAAATTTACAGTAGCGCTTCCACCACCGGAATACCATACTTTAATTGTTCCTGTCATAGTCTGTCCTTTAATTTCTTGTTTGCATGGTCTAAATCTAAACATATAGCTATTTCCATATCTAAAGAAATTATTACCAAGACCCCCAGTTCCTCCTCCAGTTTCACAAGCTGGTTCATTAGATGGGCATGAGTCAGGAAAATATGTTTTTCCTGCAAAAGTTGGTAGAGTACTTGGAGCAGCTTTATATTCATTTTTAGCTCCTACATGGTAATCTGGAACTATATCAAATTTAATTTCAATACCAGAAAATGTTTGACCCGAAGGTGGTGTAATATAGAAGGCATATATTTTACAGTTAGCAGGCTTACATCCAGCACCATTACATGTCCAAGCTAGAGAGCTCACTTCTACTCCTGATACAGCTCCACATTTTGATCCTGTAACTGGAGCATCATACATCCACATTGAAACTGCTGGGGTTGTTGCTTTCCATTTTGCTTTTAATGTACATGTTGTTCCACTATTTGCTGGGAACGTATATGTTGTTGAGGCTGCATTTGTATAACTTCCACAAGTTCCACTTGCTGTCCAACCATCAAATGTATATCCTGATTTAGATACACTTATCCCTTTTGTTGTGTTATAGTTTTGTGTTACTGCACTAAATCCTCCAGATCCTCCATCAGCGTCAACAACTAGTTTATTTGTATTTATTTTCCAATTTGCTGTTAATGTACATGCAGTTCCATTATTTGCTGGGAATGTGTATGTTGTTGAGGCTGCATTTGTATAACTTCCACAGGTTCC
>JAEEGL017121324.1_pt1 | contig 37121 bp, 30 predicted proteins | sample 9134231 | NCBI WGS metagenome assembly JAEEGL01 (sample SAMN16246548, study PRJNA631951) | gut metagenome | biome: gut microbiome; feature: rumen; material: fiber-attached | host: Bos | place: Iran: Karaj | collected 2018-10 | reverse complement strand
GGGGAGTTTATTTGGAGCTATCAAGTACGGAATAGTGGTTTTAATTGTGGTTTTTTGTGTCAATAAGATTGATTCGATTGTGCATTTTTTGCCACAAGAAACAAAAGAAGAGTCGTTTTTATATCTACCCTTTGTCAAAATGGGTAATAATTGTTGGGAAAAAGTAGTATGAAAGAAATTTATTTTGGTTTAGGCAGTAATTTAGGTAATCGCGAACAGACGATTCAAAATGCGTTGCAAAAAATGGCTGAAAAGATAGGCAAACAGCAGAGTTGTTCGGCATTTTTTTACTCGGAACCGTGGGGTTACGAAAGCGAAAATGGTTATTGCAATGTCGTGGCTTGTTTTACCACAAATTTGGCTCTGATAGATGTTTTGCACATAACGCAAGACATTGAAAAACAGTTGGGGCGTTTGACCAAATCGGTCAATGGCGTTTATCATGACCGCACGATTGATATTGATTTGATTTTATGCTTTGAAAATGGCGAATCAGTGTCTGTTCAAACGGACGAATTGACCATTCCCCATCGGTTTATGAAGGAACGCGAGTTCGTGATGACACCTTTGAAAGAGATTTGTAAGTATCCAATTCCGTAAAAAATGGGAAATATATTAGCCATAGTAGGGCGTCCAAATGTGGGCAAATCCACGCTCTTTAACCGCTTGACGAAAACTCGCCGAGCCATCGTTAGTGCCGAAGCGGGTACAACTCGCGACCGTCAATACGGGAAGGTTGAGTGGTGCGGGAAGGAGTTCAGCGTCATTGATACGGGTGGTTGGGTGGTTAATTCGGACGACACGTTCGAGAACCAAATCAACCGACAGGTAACATTGGCGATAGAAGAGGCGACCGAAGTGTTGCTGTTGGTCGATGTGCAGGTGGGCATCACCGAGTTTGACATGGAGGTGGCACAGTTGCTCAAACGCTCTAATAAGAGGTGTCTTTTGGCGGTCAATAAGGTGGATACCTTCACGGCACAGTATGGTGCGGCGGAGTTTTATAAGTTGGGGTTGGGGGAACCCTTCGTGATTAGTGCGGAAAATGGCTTGGGGACAGGCGAATTATTGGACGAGATATGTGCTCGTTTCCCAGCATTCGACGGCGAGGAGTTAGAAGAGGAGTTACCACGTTTTGCGGTGGTGGGGCGACCCAATGCGGGTAAGAGTAGCTTAATCAACGCTTTCATTGGCGAAGAACGCACCATCGTAACCGACATCGCAGGCACCACACGCGACAGTATTTACACAGAATACAACAAATTTGGCAAGCGTTTTTATTTGGTGGACACGGCGGGTATCCGCAAAAAAGCCAAAGTAACAGAGGATTTGGAGTATTATTCGGTGGTTCGGGCGTTGCGGGCGATTGAAAATTCGGACGTTTGCATCTTGATGATTGACGCTACCAAAGGCATCGAAGGGCAGGATTTGAACATCTTTTCCATCATCCAAAAAAACAAAAAAGGGTTAGTCGTATGCGTCAATAAATGGGATTTGGTGGAGGACAAAACCACGCAAAGCATTAAGGTTTTTGAGAATGCGATTCGGGAACGCTTGGCACCTTTCACCGATTTTCCGATTTTGTTCATCTCTACGATCAATAAACAGCGAATCTTCAAGGTGATAGAAACGGCTCTGACAGTGTACGAAAACAAGGAACGCAAAGTGCCGACCTCGCAACTAAATGAAAAATTTTTACCCTTGATAGAAAATTATCCGCCACCCGCAACCAAAGGAAAATACGTCAAAATAAAGTACTGTACACAACTGCCCAATACGCAAATTCCGACCTTCGTGTTTTTTGCCAATTTGCCGCAGTATGTGAAGGAAAATTATCGGCGTTTTTTGGAAAATAAATTGCGTTCGTGGTGGAATTTTTCGGGTACACAAGTGCAAATTTTTATTCGTCCGAAGTGATGTGAAATTAGTTGGATTTACATACGAGCAAGCGGATCTTCCAACCCTTATTTTGAAGAGCGATTCGTCGTTATTGGTCAATCGCAAGCCATTTTTTATTCCCGATTTTGCCCAACATTTTACGGCGACTCCGTGCTTGGTTTTTCGCTTGTGTAAGGTGGGAAAATCCATCACAAAGCACTTTGCACCGCGTTATTGGGATAGTTTCACGTTTGGATTGAACATCAAGGCGAAGGATTTGTTGCAGCAGGCACACCAAACGGGCGATGCTTGGACGGCTGCCATAGCGTTTGATTACTCGCTTGTGGTGGGCAAAATGTTGGACAAAGAACTGTTTGAAGATTTTGTTTTTGATTTGCAAATTGGTGCTGAAAAACAACAATTTACTTTGCAAGATTGGGCTTTAACGGCAGAAGAAACCATTGAAAAAGTGAGCCACTTGATGACGATTCGGCAAGGCGACTTACTTTTTATGGATAATAAACGCTATGTTTATGATTTACAACAAAATACGAACTGCAAAGTAACCTATAACGACGAAGAAATTTTATTCTGTGCCATCAAATGAAACGACTTTTGTTTGCGATATTTTTTGCGTTGCTCGTTACGCCTATTGTTGCGGGCATTCATACTTTTCCGACTTCTTCGGTCTTGCGAGAGGGAAAATTCGTGAAAATCAGGGTCGAGCAATCGGGCATTCATTCGCTCACGTATGAGCAAATCGAAAAAATGGGTATCAACCCGCAAAAAGTGTGTATTTTTGGCTATGGTGGAGCGATTTTGAACCAATCATTCAAGCAAAAAGATAGTAAAATAGATGACCTTCCGATGGTGTCGATTTTGATGAATAAAGGCTCTGACGGTGTTTTTGGGCGAGGCGACAACATCCTTTTTTACGCACAAGGACCCGTTTCGTGGCATTGGGACAAGCAAAAAGCATTTTTATTCCACAAACGCAATCCGTACAGCAATTTTGGCTACTATTTTGTGGGCGAAAGCGAAGATGCAAGCCGTTTTATCAAGGCAATTGCAACGGACATCAACGGCAAAACTGCAACCGATATGGATTTTTGTGTGCGAACCGATTTGCACGAGCAGGAACTTGTTAATTTGGTGGATGTCAATGGGATAAATGGCGGTGGAAGGGAGTTTTTTGGCGAAAGTTTTAACCCCAAAACTTCGCATACGGTTTCTTTCCCAACTCCCAATATCATCACTTCGACACAAGCGACTATCCGCTACGAATTAGCGGCTGCGAGCCACGATAACAGCAGTTCGTTCACGGTTTCTGCCCAAAATCAAACGCAACAGCACACCATTTTCACGCTCACGGATTTTTATATGCAGGCCAAAAATGTGGTTGCACAACTTGCGTTTAGCCCTTCTGCCACCCAACAAAACGTCTCCATTTCGTTCTCCAACGTGGATGCAACGGCGAAAGGTTGGCTCAATTTTATTGAACTCAATTATCGGCAAAATCTGTCTATGGTAGCGGACGAAATGCAATTTTATAATATCACCAACGTGGGAAATGATGTCCTCCATGCCTATCGTTTGCAAAACGCCAATGAATACACGCAAATCTGGGATGTGAGCCGTTTGGATACGATTTTTCAGGTGCCTGCAACACGAAGTGGGAATACGCTAACTTTCTATGGTTCAACAAAAAAAGTGCGACATTACGTTGCCTTCAATAGCCAATACACCAAGTTTCCAACGCCCACGGTCATTGGCACGATTCCGAATCAAAATCTGCACGCTTTTTCCGATGTGGAGATGATCATTGTAACGCCTGCAGCATTCGTTCAACAAGCCGAAGAGTTGGCAAAAATCCATCGGCAAAACGACGGTTTGAATACGGTTGTGGTTACGGACGAGCAGATTTTCAACGAGTTTTCGTCGGGAACGCCAGACGCAACGGCTATTCGTTGGTTCGCAAAAATGCTATACGAGCGGGGCAATGGCAGTTTGACATATCTTTTGCTTTTTGGCGATGGCACCTTTGATAACCGCAACATTTTGAATAAAAACCCTGAAAATACGCTCATAACCTACCAAATAAACGATTTGGAAGGGCAAAACTACCTCAATGAGATGTACGCTTTTCCGATTGATGATTATTTCGGTTGTTTGGGTGACGAAACGGGCATTGATGCGAATGGAAACTACCAAGATAAGATGGCGACGATAGACATTGCAGTGGGTCGGTTGCCGATTTCGACCGTGCAAGAAGCCAACGAGATGGTGGAAAAAATCCGCAATTATATCACGGAATGCCGCTTGGGCGAGTGGAAAAATCAGGTTGTTTTTTTGGCAGACGATGGCGACAAAGCGGTTCATCTCAACGTGGCAGAACGGGCTGCCAAAGGTGTGGAAACCAAAAATCGACAGTTGGTCGTGAACAAAATTTATTTTGACGCTTACCAACAGCAAACAAACGCCTCCAATGAAAGTTATCCGATGGCAGAATCGCTGCTGAACGAGTTTTTGACAGAAGGAATGCTGTTTTTTGATTACAGCGGGCACGGAGGTTACAATAACATCACTTCGGAGAACATTCTGTCGATTTACGATATTCGCAATTTGAAGAACAAGAATTTGGGCTTTTGGATGTTGGCAACGTGCAGTTTTTCGCATTTTGATTCGCGTCATCAGAGTGCAGGCGAAGTCGCGGTTTTGTCTCCAAAAGGTGGAGCAATCGGCGTTTTATCCGCTTGTAGAACCGTTTTGGCGAGCTTCAATAGCGACATCAATTATTACGTTTGCACCAACCTCTTGGGCGATATGTCCAAAAACATCTCCTTTGGCGAAGCAACCCGACAAGCGAAGAATCAATGTGGCGTAGAACATAATAAATTAGCCTATGTTTTGCTGTGCGACCCAGCCTTGAAATTTAATTATCCAAACAACTATACTATTCAGACGACTTTGCAAAAAGACACGCTCAGAGCCTTGTCGTTGCATACTATTGAAGGCGACATAATCAACCCAAGTGGGCAAAAGGCGACCGAATTTAATGGCAAATTGGATATTTCTATCTACGATAAAAAACAAACTGTGCTGAGTAACGACAACGACGAACGAGATGAAAGTCAAAAGACCCGCATTGCCTACGACGACTACCCCAACCTGCTTTACAAAGGGGTTGTTGATGTGGTTGATGGACATTTCTCGTTCCCGTTCCGCGTACCGAAGGATATTCACTACAACTACGGCGATGGACGGATGGTTCTTTATGCCTACGATGAGAGTTCTTGCCAAGATGCAGTGGGTCATAACGAAGATTTTACCATCGGTGGCACCGACCCGAACGCGATAGAGGACATCACGGGACCACAAATCAGGTTATATCTTGACCACGAAAACTTCAAAGACGGCGACGGGACGAACAACAACCCTATTTTTTACGCACACATCACGGACGAAAACGGAATCAATATCTCGGGGAGCGGGATTGGGCACACTGGAATGCTGATGTTGGACCAATCGATGGATGCTATTTACTACCTCAACCACAAACACTACACGCCCATAGACGCTAATGGAGGCATCATAACCTATCCGCTGTCGGATTTGGCAGAAGGAAAGCACACGCTGTCGTTTCGGATTTGGGATTTGGCGAACAACAGCACAACCAAAAATCTCCATTTTGAAGTGTTCACGGGTTACGTGCCCGACGATTTTGCGTTGCTAATTTATCCAAATCCTGTGAAATTGTCAGAAAATGTGTATTTTCGTATCGCAATCAATCAACCCGAATATGTTACCGACATGGAAATTCGGGTGTATGACATAAGCGGAAAACTCTATTGGCATCACTCGCAAGAGACGTATAGCGAGATACAATGGAACGTAAAAAATAATGTGATTGGTACAGGTTTGTATATATATAATGTGCAATTTTTCGTAAATGGTACAAAAATTGTAAGGAAAGGAAAGATAATTGTTAATTAAAAAAGTCATATCAATGAAAAAACTACTTGTCGTTTCGCTTTTCGTGTGTTTGGGAGTAATGAATGTGTTTGCGGTAGAAAAAGAACTGAATCCTTTGATTACAGCGATGCCATCGTTGACGATTTCACCAGACGGACGTGCTTCGGGCTTGGGAGATATAGGTGCTGCAACATCAACTGACCAAAATTCACAACATTGGAATGCGGCTAAATACGCTTTCATCAACAGCAAAGGAGGACTTTCTGTGAATTATTCTCCTTGGTTGCGTAAATTGGTAAAGGACATTAACTTGGCATATATTGCTGGTTATTATAAATTTGATGATTTGCAGGCTATTTCCGCTTCTTTCACGTATTTTTCGTTGGGAGAAGTGAACTTGACGGACTATTCTGGACAAGATTTGGGACACGCAAAGCCGAACGAATTTGCTTTTGACGTGGCTTATTCGCGTAAATTGCACGATTTTATCAGTATGTCGGCAACCTTGCGTTTTATGTATTCTGACTTAAATAACGGCTCGAATTTGTCGACTAGTGATGCTTCGACCGAGATGAAAGCAGCGTGGACCATGGCAGCAGACATCGGTTTTTATTATAGACAACCCTTAGAAATTAAGAGTGGTACGAGTCTGTTGAGTGTAGGTTTAACCCTCAATAACTTGGGTGGTAAAATGAGTTATGACGACATCACCAAGCAATTTATCCCTGCAAGTATACGTCTGGGACTTGGATATAAAATCCCCTTCAACCGCTACAATAGTTTGGGTATCTATGCAGACGTGGGCAAATTGATGGTGCCGAGTCGTAATTCAAAATATGCCAAAGACGATGATGGCAATGAATTAACTGGACAGAAATTGAATGAATGGTATTCGGAGTTGAGTTCGGTAAAAGGTATTTTCTATTCTTTTGCGGATGCTCCGGGTGGCTTCAAAGAAGAAATGCAAGAATTGCAACCGGGTGTAGGTCTGGAGTATAGTTATAATCAGCAGTTCTTCGGACGTTTAGGGTATAGTTACGAGAACTACTACAAAGGTAACCGTAATTACTTCACGTTGGGTGCAGGTTTCCATTTGAGTATTTTCTCGTTGGATGTGTCCTACTGTATAGCGACTGTTTCAACCAACCCGCTCGACCAAACGTTGCGTTTTACGCTCGGCTTTGACGTGGCAGGCATTAAAGACTTAGTTAGCAACAAGCGATAATGCGTATCGGTTTTGGGTATGATGTACACCGTTTGGTAACCGACCGTCCCCTGATTTTAGGTGGCGTGAACTTACCGCATACGCACGGATTATTGGGGCATTCGGACGCAGATGTGTTGCTACACGCGATTTGCGATGCGTTGTTAGGAGCGGCTTGTTTAGGCGATATTGGAAAGCATTTTCCCGATACGGACGAAGCATACAAAGGCATTGATTCCACCAAATTATTGCGAAAAACGGGCGAAATGATAGCCGAAAAATATACGATTGCGAACATTGACGCAACCATTTGTGCACAAGAACCGAAGTTGGCACCCTACATAGAGGCAATGCAACAGAAAATTAGCAACCTACTGCACCTTGAAACTTCGCAAGTCTCCATCAAAGCCACGACCACCGAAAAGTTGGGTTTTGTGGGCAACAAAGAAGGAATAAGTGCTTACGCAGTAACTTTATTACAAGAGATATGAAAAAAATGGCTTTCTTTTTGGTTTTACTATTTTCAGTTACGTTTTCTTTACACGCTGAAAATCGATTGGCTTTCTTGCGTTCGCTCACCAAAGCCGTGAATGGGCGTCCTGTCATTGAGCAATCGGGCGATGTGGTTTCGATGAAGATGGCAGACGAATGCTACGCTTATTTTGCCGAATCGCACGACACTATTTTTTGCATTCAGACTGTTTGCGAGCCGATTTGCTCGTCTATTGTGAAAGCTTACGACAAGAGTTGGAATTTTCTGACAAATATCAAACCAAACATCAAAGGTACGTTTTTGCAAGCCACTTTCAGCGAAGATTTGCAAATCGTTTGGCAAGATAACACCTACCAAGTAGAGATTGATTCAACCTTCCAATGATTCAACTCCCGCTTTTCTTAATCGGTTATATGGGGGCTGGAAAGTCCACTATCGGCAAGTCGTTGGCACAGCGATTGGACTGGGCTTTTGTGGATATGGACGATGCTTTCGAGGAGTATTACAACATCAAAGTGGGCAAATTTATTGAGCAATACGGCGAAAATGCGTTCCGAATCAAAGAAAAACGCGTGGTGGAAGAGTTGGCAGACTGCGAGATACAAAAGGTGGTGTATGCCCTCGGTGGTGGCTATCCGTGCTGGGAAGATAATATGGATTGTCTGTTGGAGTTGGGGACGAGCGTGTATATCAAATGGCACCCTAAACACCTGACACAACGGCTGATGCTCACGGATTTGTCGCTCCGACCGTTGCTCAAAAATAAGACGAACAAGGAACTTTTATCGCACGTCCAACAGCAAATGGCACAACGCGAGCCCATCTACCGCAGAGCGAATTGGGTGGTTGAGGCACCGTTGCAGGATTTTAGCGAAGAAAATGACGAACAAATTGTAGATTATCTATACAAAAAAATCCAAAACTATGACAATCAACGAGATACAAGATGAAATAATCGAAGAATTTGAATCGTTTGACGACTGGACAGACCGCTACGCCTTGCTCATCGACTATGGCAACCATTTGGAGCCGTTTCCGCAAGAGAAGAAGACGGACGAGAATCTCATTCCGGGGTGTCAAAGTAAGTTATGGTTTTTCATCGAGATGCAGGAAGGACGTATTATCTATCACGGCGAGAGCGATGCTATTTTGGTCAAGGGTCTTGTGGCATTGCTCATCAAGGTGCTTTCGAACCACACCGCCCAAGAAATCGTGGATGCCGATATTTACTTTTTGGATGCCATCGATTTGAAAAACCACCTCTCTCCTTCGCGAAGCAACGGGTTACTATCCATGCTCAAACAAATGAAACGTTTCGCTACCGAGCAGTATGAAAAGGAGAAAGGATAAGTGAACATCTTGCTAACCGAAGACCCAACAGCGATGGCAAAAAAGCCTATAACATATCCTGAAAAAACAGAAATCAAGCATGAAGACGGAACTTCCAAAAAAGAATAATGCCACAGACGGAAAAAAAGCACACAATGATAACAAATGTATTAAAGTGGGACGCATACGCATGAATAGTTGGGCAACAAAAATTCTCAAAGCGTGCGATATCGTTATATATGAATCAGAATTAGTGCATATTAAGAATAAACATAATGCCGAATTACAGAAGATAGGTATGACGGCATTTGATTTCGTAAAATTTATTTGCAATAACTTCAACGAATTAAGACAGGGAACGAATGGAACAATTTTGTTAGCGGTTCATAGACAACACACATCCAATATAGCAGCGGTTGAAATACATAAACTCGTAACAGAGGAAAAGATAGTATATAAAATAAACACAGCCACTCCAATTAACTCGAAACAGCTGTGTCTTAAAAAATTATTGTGTGCTAACGACCACTAATACAAATGTATTCAAATTAGCATAAAGATAGCCTACACTCTTTATTTCTGTACCGCTTTTATTAGAAAAATGTAGGTCTAATAAAAGAAGTGGCTGAAACACAATAAATAAATTACACCACGAAGGTAGAAAAAAATATACAAACAAAAAATATTTTTGAACACCCAAAGAAATCGTGGATGCCGATATTTACTTTTTGGACGCCATCGATTTGAAAAACCACCTCTCTCCTTCGCGAAGCAACGGATTACTATCCATGCTCAAACAGATGAAACGCTTCGCTACCGAGCAGTATGAAAAGGAGAAAGGATAAGGTTATAAGATATATAACAAGTTGCTCAAAGTTGCTATTTGAAAAAATACATAAAATCGTTGTATTTTCGTTTCACTTTTCCCAATTTCAAAAGAAACATTAAATATATTTAGCATTTCATGTAGATTAATAACATTGATGGAGCATTATTAGATATGTTTTCAACCATGTTGTTTAAAAAGTTTTTAGTGATTATGGGAAAATACTTATTTTTGTAACAAAATTCGTCGCATATTATGGAAACAAAGCAATTGAATCACTATAAAGTTTTCTTGGCCAGCAGCAATGAATTGGCAGATGAGAGGAATGATTTTTTCCAATACACAATCAAAATAAACAAAGTCCTCGCAAAATTTGGTTATCAGATTGATGTGGAGGCTTGGGAATTTGCCGACCCTGCTTTACCTGATAAACGTAGCCAAGATGAATACAACAAGATTCTGAAAAATTGTGACGAGTGCATTGTATTGTTTTGGAGGAAGGTAGGTAAATACAGCAAAGAAGAATTTGAGATTGCATATAATGAACGCTTTGGAGGTGGAAAAATAACCAGATTGGTGGTTTATTTCAAAGATGTGAAAGATGGTGATATAACTTCTGAAGTTGAAAAAGACTATAAAAAACTGATAAAAATAAAAAAAGGATTTGCAAAAAATCACGGTGAAAAATTTTATTCCTCGTATCGTGGCATAGAAGGTGTTGAGAGCGATTTTCTCTTGTTTTTCATTGGCAAGAATGTCCCTGCTGCCAAATTGTCCATCCAAGATTCCAAGATTATGTTAGATGGACAGGAATTGGGCAATATTTCCAACCTGTCTTTGGCCTATAACAACAAGCTATACCAGAAATTGAGCAAAGAAGTTTCGGATTTGGAAAAGGATTTGCTTTCGTTGAAAACTTCAAATCCTGAAAGTTCAAGTATTCCTTTGCTTGAAAAGCAGTTGTCAGAAAAAAAGAAAGAACTCCTGAATTTTGAAAAAGCCCTAATGGAAATGGCCCAAACCATTACGAGAATTACCACTGCCGACCCTGACGACAAACGGGTTGCCTTGGCCCAAAAGGAGTTTGAGGAAGGCAATTATCATAATGCCCTTGACATCTTGAACCGCGAAGAGATATTGGCTGATGCAGCCCAATGTGAAAAGGACTTTGAAACTGCCAAAGCCTTGGCCGACAAAGCAAAGGAAAAATATCGTGCTAAGATTGAAACCATCGTGCTGCGCATCCAATACTTGTCTGTTGCAAAAGTAAAGAATTGGGTTAGTGAGTGCAAAGAACTATATGAAAAGGCAGTGTTTCACGCTCGAAAATGCTACACTATTCCTGAACTTGCTGATTTGCTTTTCAAACAAGCCTATTTCCTTCAGGATAACAACCAATTTGCAGATTCAATATGTGTCTATGAAGAAGTGTTTGAGAAATACCGCAAGTTGGCGGCATCTACCCCCGAAGCCTACCTGCCGTTTGTGGCGTATACATTAGGTAATTTGGGCCTTCTTCATATAGGTACGGGCAAATATGCAGAGGCGGAAAAGGAGTTTAGTGAGATTTTGACCATATTTCGGAAGTTGGCGGAAACCAGCCCCGAAGCCTACCTGCCGGATGTGGCGACGACGCTGAACAATCTGGGCAATCTCCATAGCGATACAGGCAAACACGGCGACGCGGAGAAGGAATACGTTGAGGCGTTGGAGAAATACCGCAAGTTGGCGGAATCTACCCCCGAAGTCTACTTGCCGTATGTGTCTGGGACGCTGAACAATTTGGGCAATCTCCATAGCGATACAGGCAAGCACGGCGACGCGGAGAAGGAATACGTTGAGGCGTTGGAGAAATACCGCAAGTTGGCGGAAGCTACCCCTGAAGCCTACCTGCCGGATGTGGCTATGACGCTGAACAATTTGGGCATTCTCCATAGAAATATAGGCAAGCACGGCGACGCGGAGAAGGAATACGGTGAGGCGTTGGAGATTCGCCGGAAGTTGGCGGAATCTACCCCCGAAGCCTACCTGCCTGATGTGGCGACGACGCTGAACAATTTGGGCGAGCTCCATAGCGTTACAGGCAAACACGACGACGCGGAGAAGGAATTAGCGGAAGCATTGGAGATTCGTCGAAAGTTGGCGGAAATTAGTCCTGAAGCCTACCTGCCGTATGTGGCACAGACGCTTTTTATTCTTGCACTTTGGTATAATGGACAAGGAAATCAACATGATGCTTTGAAGGCAGCACAAGAAAGTTTGGAAATCTTTCAAAAGATGGCAAAAATAAGCCCTGTATATGATAAAAAAGCACAAAAGGTAAAAGATTTCTTAGATTCTTTTTAAGGTGAAAAGTAACATCTAACTTATTACGAACAAATGGCAAAATCCTCTGTATTCACCACTCAAACGTGGCAAACATAGAGAAAGATTTTTTACTCTTTGATACTCACCACAGCACGCCGATAAGCGGAGCGTTTGGGGAAACGAAACTCTTTATTCCGTGTTTCGCCGTACCACTTCACTTCGATGTTGCTTTGTGGGATGCCAGCCGCAACAAGCGTACTTGCCACATTCTGGGCTCTCTTCTTCGAAATCCAGTTATTCGCCCAACGCTTCCCTATGCTACAAGCATACCCTTCAACCACTATCACAGCCGTTTTATCCGTCTTTAAATACGCCTCGGCAAACGCTTGCACTAACTCCGCATCCTTCTTGCTTATGCTAAAACGTCTGAACTTGTAATGCGTTGCAATCGTAGGAATCCCAACCGTGTTCGCATTGGCTTGTTCCGCCGAAGCCACGCTTTTCTCAAAATCGGACTGGAACAACCCCACCTCGCTAATTGGCTTATCAAACGTTAAACGAACCGCTTTGGTGTTCGCCAAATTAAAAGCTGGTTTCTCGGGCACTTCCACCTTGGGTTCCTCTTTGGGTACTTCAACTACTGGCGGTTTCACCTCTTTTGGCTTACTATTTTTCTGCCAAATAATGTACCCCGCAACAGCAATCAAGACACAAATCACCAGTAACAGAATGAGTGCACGCCTCCGTTTTTTCAAACAATCATTGCACACAAAACCATTCGAAGTATCTTTTCCATATCCTGCATCAACCACATTATCGCATTTGATGCACGTTCTTTTACTATCTGCCATCATATTAACTATTAAAATTTATATTCACATCGTTTTATTTTCCAAAAATAACCGCACCGCACACGCCACCATCTCATCGCAAGGGCGTTTCTTGTAGTAACTATCCGTTCGTTTTTCGGGCGTTGGGTCGTTCGGCTCCGCTTTTGGCACCAACCCCAGCAACTCACCACACATCAGCGAACCATTGGCTTCCTTAAAGGCTTTGGCGTAAGTTTGGATGTTGGCATAATTATTTTTCTTCTTTTCCACATCCTGCCCTTCTGTACTGCCCGAACGCATTCCTTCCAAGATACTCAACCCACAAAAAGCCCCGCAAGTCTGACGCATACGCCCGATCCCACCACCAAAAGACGCACTAACTCGCAGTGCCACCTGCTCATCCAACCCCACCACATCCGCACACGATGCCACCACCGCTTGACTGCAATTAAAACCCTCATGAAACAGCGTCTTTGCTCGCTCTACTCGTTTTTCTATCTCTTCATGTGTCATATCAAAATAATTTTTGCAATTTACTATTTGGGAAATAATGTGCCAAAATCTGCTTGTAATCATACCCTTTTGCTGCCATCACAGCCGCTCCAATCTGACAAAATCCGACACCGTGTCCCCAACCAGCACCCGTCAAAATGAAGTTGCCATGCTCGTCCCTATCCACCACGAAAGCACTACTGTATAGATGACTTTTGCTCAACGCACGGCGAATCTCCAACTCCTTGCCGATAATCATCGTCTTCTTGCTACCCACAATTTCCAACTCATAAATGCGACCAGACGAGCCTCGTTTGATGGGGTTAAGTGCTTGAATTTCACCAAAATCGATGCCCAATTTTTCTTGCAACAACGCCCTAATTTCGGCAGGGGTATAAACCACTTCCCAACGGTAAAAATCGGTCGTTTCTTGGTCGTAGGTATTCAACACTTGCTTCAAAATCGTTGCGTCATGCGTGTTGCAAAACGACTTGGGTGTTGAACGAATCCATACTTGAGCATTCACTTCGATGGTTAAATCTGGCAAAACACCTTCCGAAGCGTCTCGTATCGGCTCCAAATAATCGTAATGCTCGTTTGCCCACGCGTTTTCGAACAACTCACTCACCCCACCACAACACTTGGAAAAGCGTGCGTCGCAAATCTCCACGTTGTTTTCGTCGCTCGTGGCTTCCACCAAAACCTCTCCCCACGTCTCCTCAATCGCCTTGCGAACGTTTACAGAAGCCTCTTTATGCTCATCACGGCGAGTGATACCCTCGTAACGTTGGCAGTGGTCGTCAGCACACACATCAAAACCCACATGGGCATCACGTTCGTACCACACAATGCGTTTCTCGTCCGTGTTGATGAAGCCCTGACTTTGCTTGTTCGCCACGTGCTTGTTGATAATCGGTCGCAAAACCCAACTCCGCGAGATAACTGAATGGGCTTTGAGGTACTCAAAAGAGGCGGTTGCGTTCATCTCGGACGTGATAACCGACGTGAGATAATCCTCCACCCCAATGCGATTGATAGCCGTCTGCGTGCCGTCTGGGTTATGCACGATTTCGAGCGAACCCTCAAACTCTTGGTCTTCACGCCGTTCCCAGTGGAAATTAACCCCGATAAGTACATTTTTCAGCACAAAAGTAGGGTTGGTTGGCGTGCTATGCGGACCGGGTTGGACTACATCTATTTGCTTTTCCGTCATAATGCCGACGGCGATTTGTGGTTGCGTTTTCATTTTCTTGCGACTTATTTGCACGAAAATAGGAAAAAAGTTTGAAAAAGCAATGTATTATGTGGATTTTTGGAGAAAAGTATATAAAAAATGTGATTTTAGGATTTATTTAGGCATAACTGTGCATTCCTCCCAACAGAAAATTGACCCCAAAATAGGTGATTAGTACCGAGAAAAAAGCCAACAGACAATAAATATGAAAATGTTTGGGGTTTTGAAAGAATTTAAGATGTTGTGTATGCAGAGGCAAAGCATAAATAAGCATTGTAATCAATGCCCACGTTTCTTTTGGGTCCCAACCCCAATAACGTCCCCAACTGATATTTGCCCAAATAGCCCCGATAAAAATCCCCATCGTTAGTGCAAAAACAGCAGGATAGAGCATAATTTGCGAAATAACCATCAGTCGTTCGCGTAAAGTCGGCATACAAAGCCCTAAGACGCTGTTGAGCATAATAAAAGCCAATAAACTATAAGCCAACATGATTATTGCCACGTGAATACTGAGTAAGGGCGATTGCAAAACGGGCATCAGGTTCGTTAGTTGGGGATTAGAAGCCGTCATCATTGAAACCATGAGCGATAAAGCGGCAATCAGCACGCCAAAAGGTAGTTGTAAGTGCAACGAATGTGGCGAATGACCACGATACATCGAAATGCAAATGGTTAACAAAAACGTAACCCATGCGAGAAATTGCATCGTTTCGTGTCCGTTGGATAACGGTAAATGTCCACTGATGTACCAACGCAAGGCTAACATAGCCGTGAGGAAAAGCCATTGCAAGCAAAGCAAGACTATGATGCCCCAAAAAGCACGTTTAGACAGCGGACGCTCTTTGCTCCACAAAAGCACAAAAACAGCAAACAAAAAAATCCCAAACAGCATGTTTCCCATCGCCAGCGGACGCGTGTAATGGATACGCACAAAGGCTCGTTCGGCGTTGAACTTTTTTTCGGACGGTAACTGGTCAACGCTTACACTTTTGCGTTGATAGGCTCGCATTTTGCCGATGGTTTCAAAAGCGGTCGTGTTTTTCTGCTCGTCCAACAGCATGGCTATATGCGGAATGATTTGAGTGCGGAACTGCCAATCTTCAAACGCCAAATCGGGTGGCGAATTTTCTACCCACGAATACCATCGTAGTGTTTTATGCTCTTCCACAGCCCAAATGCGAAACAGCGTACCCGTCGCAACCATAGAAATAAGTTGCACTTTTTCGTCCGTAGCGATGGCGTTTTTATCGCGTTGTTCCAGCAGATGCTTCAATTTATAGCCGTTTTGGTCGTAAAAATCGTTCAAAGAGGCATATTTCCCGTCAATCCCCAATGCTTCCCGAACGTTTTTGCCTTTCACTTTGATGAAGGGCGTTTTTTTCCAACTATCATAATACAGCAGCCAGCCCATGATCACTTGTTCTTCGGTTAAACCGTGAAAGTCGCTTTTGCCGTACACTTTGAGACAAACATCGTTCGCCATCGTTCGCAACGGACATACACGCTCATTATGATAAACGTACAAGTTCCCAAATTGGCTTGCTACAGCACGTTCGGGCACGCGAGGCAATTCGGTAGCCTGCACTGAAAGCCACGAACCAAGCAACAACACAACCGAAAGTGGTTTCTGAATTTTGGCAAATAACACCTTGAAATACGATCGTTTTTGCAGAAAAAATCCCAGCATAGAAAGGAAAAGCAACGCATATCCAAAGTATGTAATACCGATGCCCCACGGGTCGTACGAGATGGCGAGCGTTACCTCTCTGCCGTCAAAACTATGCTGATAAAAACGATAATGAGCGTACTCAAAAATACGATTCATAGACACTTGCCCCAACACTTTTTCGCCTGCCGTAGGGAAAATATCAAAGGTTGTGATGTAATCCAAATGTGCCGAAGTGCCTGGATAGTACTCCGTGTCAAATTTTTGCAATGCAACCGAAAAAGGCAATGGAACGCTATCTTTTGGCGTGATACAGATATTTTGCTTTACATTTTCGTGCAATCGTATCGTGCCTTGCACACCGAACCAATGCGTAATCAAAGCCCCCAGAAGGATAAAAACAAAACTGACATGAAGCAGGAAAGTGAACGATTTTTTGTTAAAACGAGCAAACGTAGCCATCATCAAAAACGCAAGCACCGCCCATAACGTAATGAACCAAACGCTTCCGTACATGTTTTCGCTTGCCCATTGTTCGCCGTTGATTTTCTGCAATAAAGAGGAAACTATCAGCGTGATAATAACAAGTATCACCACACCGATAGTAACCTTCTTTGTTTTTTGTTGATTAAATAGCATCTACAAACGCTACGATTGCATCTCTTTCGGTTTTAGAGAGCTTGTAAAATTGTTTTACACTTTCATACGCATCCGATTCTTCGCTTACGGCATGCCACATGATGGCTTCGATTACGTTCCTGGCACGCGTGTCATGCAAACGTGCGGCTGTCTCATCGCCTGTACATTTTTGGTGCAAACCGCGTCCCCACAAAGGCGTTGTACGACACCAACCCGTACGAATATCCTCCACCATACATAATTTATGTTGCACAAAATCCGAATACGGCCATATCTTCTGATAAGCATAATGTGGCATATCTTTTTCGCTTTTGAAGAACTTATTGGGATCTTGCAAATTATCGGGACCCGTAGTCCACGAAGGACGATGGCATTGTGCACAACCGATTTTTGTAAACAACTCTTTCCCTTTCCATACTGCCGAATCGTTGATATTTCGCACAGCTGGAACCGCCAAACCACGATGCCAAACCATCACATCGGTGTATTCCTCATCGGTCATTTCCACAGGAAGATTGGTCGAAGTGAGGTAATTATAGATGTTTTGCTCTACATTTTCGGTAAAAAATTCGGGATTGTCTGTCGCATTTGCATATTGTTTGATATAATCGGGGAAAGCGGCTTGTACTTCAGCATCTTTTGAGGCAACTGTCGCATAGTTGGTTCCTTTCAAGTCCAAATAATGGTATCTGCGGTCGGAACGAGTAACGTTGGGTATGTTCCAAATGGCGTTTGCACCCGCTGCATCTAAAATCGGTCCTCGCGACATCGCATATGTATAACGGCGAACATACTGCGTGCCATCACCTTGACGACTGTTAGTGTAGTAGGTTTTCCAAGTACCTCCCTCGAACCAGTCTTTTCTCCAATGCTTTAAGTAACCTTTGTTAAAAGCCTCCTCTTCTTTTGCCCATTGTGCCGTAATGGAATCGTCTGGAATAGCGTCCGTCAAACCTGTACCAAATATACCGATTGTGTTTTCCAATTTTACGGCATAATCCATATCGTTTCCTAATTCAGCCAATTTATCATAGCCATAAATAGCCGAAGTAGGCATTTCAACCGTAGGATAGACCAATTCAAATTTTTCACCATCGGGGAACGCATTGCCGAAAACGCCAACCGTGTAGGTGTTCCACTTGATAATGATTTGGCTCTCATCAATCGGTGCCTTAAATGGTGCTACGGCATGCAACTGTGGCATTCCAGCCACCCACGTACAATAGGCTTCCGTTGTAGGATTATAGATGACGAGCAAGGTACCATTGCCTATTTCGGTTGAGTTATATGTCCCTGCTTCAATTCGTTTTCCGTGCCCATACCCTGGATGGCAATGAATACATGACGACCGCACATACACAGGGCCTAAGCCACCACGCGTTCCCTTAGGATTGCTCATAAACTGCTTTTCAAAAAGAGCCTCACCACGCTTGAACGACTCATAAAAACCCGCTTCAACAGACGCAGTCGGCTGCTCAAAAGCATTTGAGGTCGCAAGGGTAGTCGTACCTAATTTTCCACCCGCATAGTACCAATCGGGCAAAGAATTGTTTGTTTTATCGGGCGTGGGAGAGTCGTCATTTTTGCAACCAACAACCAAACCCAAAACAACTGCACAAAGAATGATATACTTTACTTTCATAACGTTTTATTTTTATTATTTTGTAATCAACTCCATCACTTCACTCAACACGTCTGCTAAATCAGTTCCCACTACCTTTACAGCATTTTTGGACTCCGTACCCGTAGCGTTTGTAGCAAACGGTTCTGGGATAGCAGCAATAGCCTTCAAGGCATCTTCAATCGCTTTTTTAACCTTTGTATCCAAATCGGGATTGATGCTTTGCACATAATTGGACAGTGCCGAACCACCATTTACACCCGCATACGAGTTACAAATGGAACGGATATTATCTTGAAAATCCTCAATCGAATTGAGCGAATAAGGCGACTCAATATAGTTGCGGTCTTTGTCATTGGCAGCATTGCAGGGCGTACCAATCTTCGTATTGCCCACTTCGTCAGCGATGTCAATGCAACCTTGAATGATTTCTTCGGCAGACTCTTGGAAGGTCTTAAAACTGCTACCAGGAGCCCCTGCATTGTTCATATACCACGCATAACCCACTGATAAATAAGTATATCCATCTAATTCAGCCTCTTTTAAAATTCCTTTTTTATTCGCCGAAACGTTGTTAATACCTTCCCAGCACGCTTCCAACAAAACTGTTTGATTACGCAAATCTTCGGCTACAGCTTTCAAATAAACCAACTGTGCACGCGTATAATCGCTAACAGGGTAAAGTTGTACATTGTTTTTGTTCGTGTTATTATGGGCATAAAGCATATACTCGGCAGCGTGAAATCCTAACAAACCGTAGCCTAAATTACTGATATAATCGGCTCCTTTTTCTTCAATTTGTTTCATTGTTTCTGCATTGCCTAATAATGCGTCCATAGCCGTTTGGTCAAGAGGCCACGAATCGATGTGCGGGTCAATGTTATAATCTGCCACAGGACCATACAAGAAACTTTCGCTTCGTTCCCAGTATTTACGTGCATTTTCCCAATGACCTGCCGCTACTTTTACGTCTGCTTCCGTGAGATTACTTCCGTATTTTTCCAACATTGTAGCACACGCATCATAAAGGTCTATTGTTGCATTGGCTAACGAATCATAAATAGGAATCACATTTTTAGCCGTATAATCTGCTACAATCCTCTTCAATGCTTGTTCTTTGGCTGACATGTCCTCCGAACCATTATCGTCATTTTTACATCCAACCAGCGTTGCCACACAGGCAATCATCACAAAATAAATTATTCTTTTCATACCCTTTTATATTTTATTTTTACAACTTAAAAAATCCACAATAGGTTATGCCAACCGAAAATTCGGGTTCTGGATTATATTTCCGATACATCTCACCATCCGCATTTTGTGCCTTATTGAGTAATCCGTAAGCATACTCACCCTTGATAATCAGCTCTGACAGAGGCGAATAGTTGAAACCTGCCGAAAAACGTTGCCTGCCACACCACGAATAACTATAATTTTTCTTCCCATCCACCAAATACTGCGAATTAAAGTTATCATAGTGGAAAAAGAGATAGAATTTTTGTTGTTTTTGGGCAAGTTGTGCATTTAATCCAAAGAAATCGTAGCCCACTTCACCCCAAAAAGAATAAGCATCGCTCGCCACAGATTGCCGTTTGGAGATGGAATTTTTAGACATCGACAGGTTAAACGAAGTAATCGTTGCAGCGTCAGCCAGATGCCCATATATCCCACTACCGCGAATAATCCAATTAAAACCTTGATACTTCAACTCCACCGAACCCATCGCCAAAGTCCCATGTACATTATCGTATTTCGAGGAAGACGTGTTTTGCAACGTGTTATGAAACGTATTGCCACAGTAGCCCGTTGCCGACAATCGCAGTCCTTTGGTCGGATAAAAATCCAAGCGTCCCAAGCCCGCATACGTATTGCCCAATTTGAACTCATACGGAGACGAAGCACCGTTTTTAACCCAGTATTGACAGCCAAACAAGTCGCTTTCCATGCCCGCTAAAAATTGTGCCGTATAACCTAACCATTTATGCCTGCCGTGAAATTGGATGCCTAATTCATGCCACGTACAAGGCAAAATTGTGTTATCACCTTGCGGACGAAAAACGCCAAAAAACTGGTTGGGCTCGTGATGGGCATTCGTTCCACCCATCGGCACGATAAGCATACCAGCACGGATATTCGCCTGTTTACAAAACGATTTCTGCAACCAAAACTGCTCCAAAAACACCTCGCCACCACGTTCCACTTCCGTTTCATATTCGCCATTTTCTTCTGCTTCCACCTCCACAGCGACCTCTGTTCCACCGTGTTCGTATTCAATCTCCGAACTCATTGACCAACCTTTGCCAAAATCATAGCCCAAATAAATCACCACATGGGGCAAATCAAATTCGCCATACGAGTCATGCTTGTAACCCTCTGGATTGGTATATCGCTTGTAATTATTGGAGTAAAATTTGCGAGACATAGTCGCTTCGCCGTAGCCACCAATGGTGAACTTATTTTTGCGTTCGCTGTTCATGATTCTGGGCTGTTCGGCAGCACTAATACTCATGCTGTCGGGCGTCATTTGTTTGTTTTCCAATCGTTCTACACGTTGTAAAAGGGACTCCCATTGCGTCTGACTAACCAAAATCGAATCGTCTGCAAAGGCAAAAGGCGACACCAAAAACAGAATACTGAAACTATATGCTATTTTTCTGGCAAGAAGTCCTCGCATCACTTTTTCAGCGTGTCTATGGAGTGCAAAATTCCCCATTTTATACGCTAAAAACTTAAATCCACTCACTGCACCTACCAAAGCGAAGAATCTCTGATAGCGAGTTTTCAAAAATTTTGTTCTACAACCGAGGTAAAAAAGCCAACAAAGAAATGTTATGCAACCCCAAAAATCAATCCAAGAATCCATCGTGTTTTCGTATTAGATTAACCTGCGAAGGTACAGCTTTTTTTTTATTTGCAAATAAATTTTTAAATAAATGATGTTTTTTTGTTTTCAAAATACCTAAAAAGACGGTAAAGAAGTGACTAAATACAAGGAATAAAGGGTTTTGGTAAAAAATTTTTTTAGGCATTTTTGCAACGTCACGATAACTTTTATGAAAAAGCCAAAATGCAGTAGATTTTTACCGTACGAGCCGACTGGGCTATTGTAAAAGAAGAGATTTTACTCCTCGACTTCCGCTTTATCCTGCAATCACACCATAAAAAAAATTAAACGCCAAAAGACTATTTTTTACAATTTTATCATTACTTTCGCACTCGGAGGTGATTGATTTCAACTCCATTAACTAAAAACTAAATTTGGACAAAACTATGCGAATCATTACAGCGAATTTAAACGGTATTCGTTCCGCTACGAACAAAGGGTTTTTGGCGTGGTTGGGAACGACGAATGCGGATTTTGTGTGCGTGCAGGAACTCAAAGCACAAGAAAACGACTTGTCAGCGGACATGAAAAACCCGTGTGGCATGCACAGTTGTTTTGCGTTTGCCGAGAAAAAGGGCTATAGTGGCGTGGCGTTGTATTCTCGTCAAGCCCCCGACCGTGTGCAAGTGGGTTTTGGTGTGGAAGAGTTTGACCGTGAAGGACGTTTTGTGCGTGCGGATTTCGGCGATTTGTCGGTCATTTCGCTGTATTTACCTTCAGGGTCTGCGTCCGATGAACGGCAAGCATCCAAGTTTCGCTTTTTAGACGTGTTTCGACCTATTTTAGACCAACTGTTGCACGAAAATCGTAAAATGGTGGTGTGTGGCGATTTTAATATCGCTCATCAAAATATCGACATAAAAAATTGGAAAAGCAACCAGAACAACTCGGGTTTTCTGCCCGAAGAACGAGCGTGGATTGGCGATGTGATTGCGTCTGGCTGGACGGATGTTTGGCGATCGCTGTATCCTGATTTAGCGGGTTATTCGTGGTGGAGCAATCGGGGACAGGCGTATGCCAACGATGTGGGTTGGCGAATTGATTATCAACTATTGAGTCCCGCTCTTGCCCCGCTCGCACAGCAGGCTTTTATTTACAAAGACGAGAAATTTTCCGACCATGCCCCGGTGATTGTGGATTATCACGATTAAGAAAAATGGTCGGCCAAAGAAGATATAAACCATTTTCAAGGATTGAACCACCCAAGTGATGGCTTTCCAAAGAGGAAATAGAGGCGATGAGAAGCCCTATTTGTGCTTCTGCCTCCCAAAAATAAAAAAATGCTACAATCCGTAAAAAATCCTATCTTCGCAAGGCAATTTTGATTATGTCCAACAACATAACCCCAACAGAACGGCTCTGGAACGCTAATTATTGGCGTGTGATGACGGCGAATTTTTCGATGGCATTCTCTTTTTATCTGCTCACGCCGTTGCTCCCGCTGTACCTCTCCGAGCAGTTTGGAGCGGGCAAAGATACGATTGGTTTGGTGCTGTCGGGTTATGCGATAACGGCACTGTTGGTGCGACCTTTCAGCGGGTATATTGCGGACACGTTCCCTCGAAAAAAGGTGTTGCTCATTAGTTTATTGCTGTATGTGGTGTGTTTTGGAGGCTATTTGGTGGCTGGCACGTTGCTTCTGTTTGGTATTTTCCGCACGTTGCACGGTGGTCCTTTTGGAGCCGCAACGGTTGCCAATAGTACGATGGCGATTGATGTGTTGCCCTCGTCTAAACGCACTGAGGGAGTAGGTTATTACGGATTGAGCGGTAATGTGGCGACTGCGATTGCACCTTCGGCAGGCATCGCAATTTATAAATATACGGGGAATTTTGATGTACTTTTTTGGCTGGCATTGGCTGTGGCAGCGGTTGGGCTGTGGGCAGACTCGCGAATCAATATCGCAACACGGCAACCTGTGGCAGAAAAGAAAAAACTATCCTTAGACCGATTTTTCTTGCTCAATGGCTGGATGATTGCGGTCAATACGATGTTTTGTGGGCTTTGTTACGGCGTTTTGAGCAACTATTTGGCAATCTACGGCAAGGAAGTGATGGGCATCACGAGTGGCACGGGGGTTTATTTTATGATTTTGGCAATCGGCTTGATGCTGGCACGGTTGACGGGCGTTCGTGCCTTACGAAAAGGGCTTTTGACACAAAGTGCATGGCAAGGTTTATTCTACTCTACGTTGGGTTATTTGGTGTTTATCTTGTTCCCGAACAGTATCGGATATTATAGTTCGGCAGTGCTGATAGGTTGGGGAAATGGGCATTATTGGCCAGCGATTCAGAATATGATTATCAATATCGCCCGTAAAGATGAGCGTGGCACGGCTAATTCCACCACCTTGACCGCGTGGGATTTAGGAATCGGGCTGGGAGTGCTGTTGGGAGGTGTTTTGACGGAGCATTTGAGTTATCAGTTTGCCTTTTGGACGATTGTGGGCGTGCACCTAATCGGCTTCTTGTTCTTCTTTTTCCGCACCCGCGTCGATTATGCCCAACAGATAGAAAAGAAAAGTGTTACTGAAGTGTAACGCGTTCCAACTCCGCTTTGACAACTTGCTTTTGCTCGCCTGAGAGCATGTTTTTTAGCAAAATAAATAGTTGTAAATCAAAAAGGTATGCTCATTATTTGGGTTTTAAGGAAAGATTTATTGTTTTTGATATGTTGATTATGACAACTCAAGTATTCCCATTTATTAATTGCTTTATTCTTGCTTTGATATTCTCGAATGTTGTATTTAAACTTTGTTTTGCTACCTGTGTAATTAGAGAAGTGTGTGCCACAGCATCACGAATTGGCTTATATACTTTTGCATCTCTTGCAATACCCGATTGTTTATTAGGATCTTGCGGTTTATCTACAAGATTTGCCAAATCGTCCATACTAAAATACAGCAAATCAGTAGAGTTTTGCCTAATATCAAAACTGATATTGGCAGCACCTTTCGCTGTGTTTTCTCTCTTCTTATACTCGCTTAATTTCGTTTGCGCCTCTTTTGACAATGCTATTTTGTTGTGGTCAATATATTTACGCAAAAGATTTTCGGAAATAAAGCATTCTGTGTAAGATGTTAGATTAAATTGTGCATCATCACGTAACGAATTTACCCATTCATCAACTTGGTGACGTTTAGGTGATTCTTTGGGTGGTGTGTATTCATCAATAACAGTATCAAATAATTCCTTTGATTTTCGTTCTTTTTTTGTAATTCTTGTATTCTCAGAATCACCTTCTTGCCTATTTTCGACCCTCCAAATATCCCAATCCTCAATAATTGTTTTAACGATATTTGTTTTTAACTCTTCTAATAATAATTTTAGTTTTGGATCATCAGAAATAACTCCTTCGCGACTGCTCGTAAAACGGTCGGTATCATCATCCAATTCATTGTAATGAATTTGTCCGTATAGATAACTATCAACAACTCTTGTAGTTTGAATGTGTTTTAATATATCTTTTTCTCGCAATCTTCCATTGACAAATAAATCAACCGAAACTTTCTCGTCCGACCCTGTTATTTTTAACTTGGATGGTTTTTCCACAGATGCAATAAAACCGCATATCTTCAATTTTGAAGTAAGTTTTTTGTATTGCTTGATATATTCTTGCGTTGCAGAGATTTTATCACGTAAATAAGCATCATCAATTGATTCAATTTGCCAAACAAATTGTGTACTTAGTGCTAAATCGTTTAGTTCATTGAGCGATATTTGTTCATCATTCAAGAATATTTTGAACGAGTTATCAAGTATCGAAAAGCGAAATGATAGAGCAATTAATTTACGAATATATTCTACTCTATTCCTTATGCCATCGTTTATGTTTTCAAACAACAGTATTGTTCCACTTTGTAGCGATTGTTTTAATTGCTGAAATCGGCTTAAGTCAATAGTATCCAATTGATATTGAGAATTGTCATCATTAATAGCCTTGTCAAGATTACTGTTATCAATAATGCCACCCACAAAATTATTATTTTGAGTTTTAGTACAAATATGTACTTTTTCTGCACAAGATAACAACGCTAACTTTCCAATCCCCTTTCTTCCTATAAAAGGTCTTCCGCCTATTGTTTTAGTTTGTCCATCTTTACGTTTAGAATAACCAATTTTCAGAAATTTTTCTTGAAAATCATTTTCTGTCATACCCAAACCATCATCTTTGATTATAAGGGTATTATTGATTCTATCAATGTATATCCAAACATTTTTTGCATCTGCATCCCACGAGTTTGAAATGGCTTCGCCCAATACCGTTATAAAATTTCGGTAAAGATTTCTACCTAAATGATTGAGTACGCTTAATGAAATATTAAATGTGAAATTTTTCATTTCTCGTATGATTTTATATGATTAAGAATACTTTGTCCTATAATACAGCCCAATTTCACAGGAACAGCATTGCCAATATGGGTTCCTAATTTTGTTATATGAAGCTTTTCGTCTTCACGAGCAAAAACATAGTTTTCAGGAAAAGTTTGAAGTATAGATGCTTCTCTTACAGTCAGTGCTCGATTTTGTTCAGGATGTCCAAATCGCCCAGTCCCGTAATTGTAAAACTGTGTAGTGATGGTTGGAGAAGGTTCATTCCAAGCCATACGACCATATACTGCTCTGTATGTCTTTCCTGTTTGTTTCTTGTGACAGTTTAGTTTCAGATCATCACTCCATGTTTCCCAAGTTCCATTGGGAACAGAAGACATCATTCTTTTCATATTCAATTCTGATAATTTTGAGGTAAAGTGCAATCTGTCTTTTGAACAACATTCTCCATCATTTACCTTTGGTAATGAGCCAATTGCTTCTTTAACTGTAGCATACTGAGATTTGGTATGTGTCGGGGATAATAATTCTATTTTGCCAAGTTTTGAGGCTAATAAAACCAACCTTCTTCGTTTTTGAGGTATGCCATAATCTGGACAAAACACTTTCTTATACGAAACATTGTAGCCAATCTCTTCTAATCTTTGTACAAAATGCTGAAAAATATCCTTATTTGCTAGATTTGTAACATTTTCCATTGATATTACCAATGGCATTGATTCTTCTACAAGTCTCAAATATTCATTCAATAGAAACCATTTGCTACCTAATTCTTTATCTTTAACTTTGTTGGAATGAGTGGAAAATGGCTGACAGGGAGCACACCCTACCAAAATTCTAATATCATCCTCGCCCCAAATTTTTTTTAGGTCATCACCTGAAATTTTAGCGATGTCTTCTCCAATGAATTTGGCGTTATTGTTGATTTCGTACGCATATTTACAACTTTTGTCGGAATCAATCCCTGCCTTTACGGTTATTCCTGCTTCTTTCAAACCATTTGTTAGTCCACCTATTCCGCAAAAGAGGTCTATTGCTGATATTTGCTTTTTATCTATTGCTTCCATATTCATTTTTTCAATTTTATTTTCTAAACACACAATCCAGAGGCATTTTTATTTTGACATTTTCTTTATTTTTATTTTTTTTAATCGTTATTAGAGTTTAATAAGGCTTCACGCCAACGTCCAGATTCTTGGCAATGTCAAATCGTTAGTTACTATAATGCATCCAACGTAAAATAATGTTTCCGATATTCTTTACCGAAGTGTAAAATGTTCCAACTCCGCTTTGGCAACCTGTTTTTGCTCGCCCGAGAGCATGTTTTTCAGCAAAATAACCTCGCTTGCCATCTCTTCTTCGCCAATGATTGCCACGTACGGAATGCCTCGCTCGTTCGCATACGCCAGCTGCTTTTTGATTTTGCTTTGGTCGAGGAACACCTCCGTCTTAATCCCATTCTGACGCATCATCTTGGCACATTGCATAGCGTATTGCGACTCCTTTTCGCCAAAACAAACAAACAAAACATCGGTATTTTGTGCGATATTTTCGGGGAAACGATTCAACTCCGTTAGCACGTCGTAGATACGGTCAGCACCAAAGCTGATGCCCACACCCGACACGTCTGGCAACCCAAAAATACCTGTTAAGTTATCGTATCGACCACCACCGGTTATACTACCCATTGGGATTTCGGTTGTTTTGACTTCAAAGATAGCCCCCGTGTAGTAGTTCAGGCCACGAGCAAGCGTCAGGTCTAATAGCAGGTTCGTTTTGTCCACCCCGCAGCCCTCGCACAGCTGGAATAACTGCTGCAACTCTGCCACGCCCTTCAAACCCTCGTCGGTATCTTTGAGCAAATCGGCTAACTTGGTCAGTTTCTGCTCCGTTGAGCCCTCCAACTGCCAAATCGGTTGCAACAAATCAATCGCCTCTTGCGTCAGCCCCTTCTGCCGTAACTCCTCTTCCACAGCCTCTTTGCCAATCTTTTCGAACTTATCAATGGCAACGGTCAAATCCACCATCTTGTCGGGGAAACCGATGTATTGTGCGATGCCAGCCAGCACTTTGCGGTTGTTTATATGCACTTCCACCGCGATATTCAGCCGTTTATACACCTCCGCAATAATCTGCAACAGTTCCACCTCGGCAAGCAACGAACGTGTCCCGATGATGTCCACATCGCACTGAAAAAACTCGCGGTACCTGCCATGTTGCGGTCGGTCGGCACGCCAAACGGGCTGTATCTGGTAACGCTTAAACGGAAAAACGATTTCGGCACGGTGCTGCACCACATAACGAGCAAACGGCACGGTCAAGTCGTAACGAAGCCCTTTTTCAGCCACTTTGTTCGTGGCTTGTCCCAACGAGAGGTCGCTCGTGTTGTCCAACGCCGAACGCCAATCGCCCGAATTAAGAATCTTAAACAATAGTTTGTCGCCTTCCTCGCCATATTTGCCCATCAACGTGGATAGGTTCTCCATCGCGGGCGTCTCAATCACCTGATAACCATACAGTTGAAACACATTTTTGATGGTGTCAAAGATATAATTTCTCCGATTCATTTGCAACGGCGAGAAGTCGCGTGTGCCTTTTGGGATACTCGGTTTCATACTTTCCAAATAAAGTTATAGATTTTTTGCGTAGTGCCTTTTTCGGCTTGTACGTAGGCTTTGGTTATCTTGCCGATGGCTTTGCTGTCGTCCAAGGCATAGTCCATATTCTCTTCCAAGGTTTTGTAGTTCTTCACCACAAAACCACCTTTGTTCTCGACTAAGTCGCACGCCTCACGGAAACGCTTGTAGTTGGTTCCAAACAACACCGGCACGCCGTACACAGCAGCCTCCAACGTGTTATGGATGCCTTTGCCAAAGCCACCACCAATGTACGCCACATCGCCGTAAGCGTAGATAGAAGACAGCTTGCCAATCACATCGATGAGTAGGATGCGTGCCGAACCCGAGTTATGTTCGTCGGTTTGCGAATAGTTGGCATAGCGACCCTCGAAGAGTTGGAAGATAAACTGCAGATGCTTTTCGTTCAGTTCGTGGGGTGCCAAAATCAAACGTACATCGGGACGATTCTCCAAGTACCTCGCCAAGAGCACCTCATCTTTCGGCCACGTACTGCCTGCCACAATCACTTTTTGGGCATTCTTCACAAACGCCTCCACGATGGGCAGTTGTTGATGTTTATTGGCTATGTCGTCCACTCGGTCAAAGCGTGTGTCGCCCATCACCGTCACGTTTTGCACACCGTGTTCGCCCAACAACTTTTTAGACGCCTCATTTTGCACAAAGATATGCGTAAAGCAGTGCAACAGATTGAGATACGCCCCACCAAAAATTGAGAAAAAGAACTGCGAAGGACGGAAAATAGACGAAATGAGATAGGTCGGAATCTTCTTCTCTTTCAACTCCTTCAAGTACGCTGGCCACAAATCATACTTGACCAAAAACGCCATCTGCGGGTGCAACGCTTGCACAAAACGGTGGGCTTTGGTGCGAGAAGCAAACGGCAAATAAAACACGTCTGCCAACTCGTAGTTCTTGAAATGGTTGTAGCCCGAAGGCGAGAAAAAAGTTGCCACGATACGATACTGCGGCTGCTGTTTGTGTAGCATTTCAATCAACGGAATCGCCTGCTCAAACTCTCCCACAGACGAAGCGTGAAACCAAACAATTTTGTCATCTTTATGTATGGCTTTTGATAAAGCGGGAATGGTTTGACCTTGCCCTTGCACCAACATCTTAGCCTTCCGATGCCCAAACAATGCCGCTAAACGAACCAAGAAAAAATATATCCACATTATTCTATCACGTAAAAATTTGGGGCAAAGGTAAGAAAAAAAAAAGAATTGAAACGATTTTTTCGCAACAGACCGACCAATTTATGATTCTGCAGCTCCCTGCAAAGCACCAAGAGGTTTTATTTAGGTCAAAAATGGAATTTTTCACTTTTCATCTTTCAATTTTCAAATTAGGAGAAGCCCGCCAGAAATCAGCCGCTCATCTCGAATGCCACGCCTTGGCGAGAGGCTCGCCACCCAACAAAAAAACGCCAAAACACCACGCAAAACACGGTCAATGGTTAATTGTAAATTATTTAATTTAGATTTTAATGGTGTGTCGAATTAGTGTTGTAGATTATGGCAGTATCAACGCGGAAAATTCATCTAAAGACAAAACTTGGATGTGCGGAAAAGGACTATTGGTAACCTCGTCAAAATGCTTGTCGTTCGTTACAATAAAATCCGCTTGACACGCGAAAGCACAATCCACAAATTTATTATCATCTTCATCTGCTTTTATTATCTCCAACCTAAAAAAAGGATCTTTCTGAATAACATTACGTGACCGTGCAATAACTTTCAGAAACAAATCTGCTGCTTCGGTTGAGGCTTTTTGGCACAATATCTCTTCATATTCAAGAAGAATTTCGGTAGATATACAAAGTATATAGTTTCCTTTCAAAAATTCTGAAAATAAAAAATGGTACTTGGTTTTAGCACCAAGTATTTGAATCAAGCAGTTGGTATCCAGCACGATACGAGGGGTATCCATGAAGGTAATTATTTTCGATAAGGAGTCCGCAAATGTTTATTTTCTAACTCTTTAAGGGCATTTTGGTCTAATGTTCCACAATCCCAGAGTCGTTGCATTTCACGTTCTAACCGATTGGCATAGAAATCACGCAATACGTCCATCAAAGCATTCACTTCGTCCTCGTTTTGAGCACCAGCAAAAGATTCAAGAATCATCATTTGTGACTTATTCATACTACTTAACTGCATGTTTCTTTAATTTTTGAATTACTTTGTTTGCAAAAATAACACAAAAAAACAAATTATCAAAATAATCATCGGGATAGATTCAATAGCAAAGAAAAATAAAGGGAGATAAGGCGATTCTTATCTCCCACGAAATTTTAAAGATTCGTCACATAACGTGTATATCCGTTATATCTACCCCCTTCACTTACATTCCATCTGTTATAACCACTCCTAGCTGTAAACATATAATAAGAACCCGAGACATAAGTAGTAGAAGTCCAGTAGTATGGATCTGAGACTTGTGGTATAAACACACACCCTTGCAACTGCATCTTACGCCAGTTGTCGTCTGTAACTGTACCGCCAGAAGAAACGGCACAAAATTTCCTGTTTTATTCGTCAAATGACGGCAAGGTTAATGTGCAGGTTATTGTTGATACTGTACGCGATACCATTTGGACTACCCAAAAGGGGATGGCTGAGATTTTTGGAGTAGATATTTCTGGCATATCCAGACATATCAATAATATTTTCAATAGTGGGGAACTTGATGAAAAAAGCAATTTGCAAAAAATGCAAAATGCAAATTCTGATAAGCCTGTTATATATTATAGCCTTGATACAATCATTGCCGTCGGTTACCGTGTGAATAGTTATCAGGCAACCCAGTTCCGTATTTGGGCGACCCGCGTGTTGAAGGAGTACCTTATCAAAGGATTCGCTTTGGATGATGAAAGGTTGAAACAAGGAAATAATCTCTTTGGGAAGGACTTCTTCAAAGAACTCATAGAACGAATACAGGAGATTAGGGCTTCTGAGAGGATGTTCTATGACAAGATTACGGACATCTTTAAGGACTGTAGTATAGATTATGATCCCAAGTCGCCAGAGTCTCGTCTGTTTTATGCTACGATGCAAAATAAGTTCCATTATGCCATTCATCAGCATACGGCAGCCGAAGTGTTATACCGTGCAGATGCCTCAAAACCCTATATGGGACTGACAAGTTGGAATAATCAGAAAAAAGGAGGTAAAATATACAAATCCGATGTTACGAAGGCTAAGAATTATTTGTCCGAGGATGAGATAAAAGGCTTAAATCGACTTGTGAATATGTTTCTGGACTACGCTGAACGTATGGCTGAGAAGGGACGAGGAAGTTATAAAATGGCTGATTGGGCAAAACGACTTGAAATGTTTTTGAATTTTAACGAATACCCAGTGCTGACAGATGCAGGGAAGGTTCGTGCTGATATTGCCAAACAATTTGCAGAAACAGAATATAGTAAGTTCAGAGTTATCCAAGACAGAGAATATAAATCTGATTTCAATCGATTAATTGAAGCAAGCCATAGTGGACTCCCCACAGAAGACACAACAATACCAGAAGACCCTTTGGATTGAAAAATGCGTGGCATTCGAAATGCGGGCTATGTTGGGTGCTATGTAGTAGTGCAGGCCTCAGGCCTTCATTTTTTGTGTGGCTTTGTGGGGTGGCGAGCCTCTCGCCATGGCGTGGCATTCGAGATGAGCGGCCGATTTCTGGCGGGCTTCTCCTAAATTGAAAATTGAAAGATGAAAAGTGAAAAACAGTTTACCAATTCCTCATTTCCCCGCTTTGCTCAATCGCGTGGTGCTTGCCTTTTTTGTTATGTGGGTTTGCTTTCGCTCCTTTCTTAAAAGGTATGCATTATGTACATATTGGGGTTGAGAAAAATTACTAAACTGTTTTTTGTGGTTTTTAAAAAATAATTCTACCTTCGCTGATTTTTTAATTTTTAAATCTTAGTGTTATGAAGAAATTTGGGATCAGTATTTTTTTAACTTTTTTTGTTTTAATGGGGTTTGCACAGAATGATGCACACATTGTCGGACACGTGTTAGACGCCTCCAATAGAGAACATCTGCCTTTTGTGCATATACAAGTGAAGGGGACGACGATTGGCTGTCAGACAGACGAAACGGGGCATTATTTCCTCAAAGACTTGCCTGTGGGGCATCTCACCCTCGTTTTTTCGTATATGGGGTATAAAACGCTCGAAATTCCCGTCGATTTACCAGCCAATACGACCAAAGAAATCAAAGTGGAGTTACAAGAAGATGCGATTGCGTTGGACAACGTGGTCGTTACCGTTGACCGCTACGAGACCCGCAAAAAAGACATGGCAACCATTGTCAATGTCGTTTCGCCACTCGTGATTGAAGCGACTGGGGCGACTTGTATGATGGACGCACTGGGCTTCCAAACGGGCTTACGGGTGGAGTCAACCTGTGCCAACTGTGGTCAAACGCAACTGCGAATCAACGGCTTGGAAGGACAATACTCGCAGATTCTGATGGATTCGCGTCCGATATTCTCGTCGTTGGCTTCGGTGTACGGCTTGGAGCAAATCCCGATGGGCATGGTGGATTATGTGGAGGTTGTGCGGGGTGGAACGTCGGCCTTGTATGGCTCCAATGCGATTGGTGGGGTCGTGAATATCATCACCAAAGAACCCACGAAGAACTATTTCAACGTCAGTAACACCTCTTCGATGATGGGTAAATCGGCATACGACATCAACACATCGCTTAATGCAACCGTGCTTAGCGACAACCAAAAAGCGGGGATGTTCCTCTTTGCCGTCCAACGCAACCGCAAGCAATACGACCACGATGACGATGGTTTTTCGGATATACCCAAATTGAACAGTACTACAGCGGGGTTCCGTTCGTTTTTCCGCACGTCCACTTACTCCAAGATAACGGTTGATTACCACCATGTGAGCGATTTTCGGCGGGGTGGTAATAAATTTGATTTGCAACCACACGAGTCGGACATCACCGAGCAAGCACGCCACGAGATAGATGCAGGTGGGTTGAATTTTATGTGGACAACCCCCGATAATCACCATCAAATCTCGGTTTATTCCTCTTTGCAAAACGTCTTGCGGAACAGTTATTACGGGGCTCAAAAAGACCCTAATGCCTATGGAAAGTCTCGCGATTTGACTTCCGTGAGTGGTGCCACCTATCGTTGGTTGGTTAATAAGTTGGGTTTTATGCCTGCCGAGTTTAGTGCTGGTGTGGAGTATAGTTATAATAATCTCAAAGACGACATCATGGCATACGACCGTCATATTCGGCAAGAGGCGTACACCTACGGCGGTTATGTGCAAAATGAGTGGAAAAATGAACAGTGGAGTGCGTTGGTTGGCTTGCGAGTGGAGAAACATAACCTGCTGAACCTGCCGATGTTTTTGCCCCGTGCGAACCTGCGTTGGACGCCTGCCAAGTGGGTTATCTTGCGGACAGGTTACTCGTCGGGCTATCGTCCCCCACAAACCTACGAGGAGGACTTGCACGTCAATGCAGTCGGGGGTGAGGTGTCGCTTATCTCGAACGCTTCCAACCTCAAAGCCGAGAACTCGCACAGCGTCAACCTAAGCAGTGATATGTATGGCAATTGGGGCAGATGGTACGGTAATCTGTTGGTCGAGGGCTTTTTTACTCGCCTCAATGATGTATTTTATCTCCGCGAAGATGGTCGCGATGCAGGTGGCAACTTACTGCTGACACGTATCAATGTGGCAGGGGCTCAGGTGGCTGGGTTGAACATAGAAGGCAAGATTGGCTATAAACCTTTTGTTGACTTGCAGGCTGGCTATACCTTCCAAAAAAGCAACTATTTAGAGGCTCAAACGTGGAGCGAGAACCCCGACATTCAACCGCAAAAACGTATGTTTCGAACGCCCGACAACTATGCTTATTGGTTGCTGAACATCAAGCCGTTACGGGCTTTGACGCTCGCTATTTCGGGGAAAATTACGGGGTCGATGTTGGTGCAACACTACGAAGGGTATATCCCCGAAGATAGGGAGGAGACCACCCCGACTTTTTGCGAAGTGGGTGTGAAGGTGGCATACGACATTCGGCTGTACAAAAACTACTCGTTGGAGGTGAATGCGGGTGTTAAAAACCTGTTCAATCAGTTCCAAAACGATTTAGACAAAGGCGACCTGCGGGATGCAGCGTATATGTACGGTCCCAATATACCCCGCACGTATTTTGTGGGGGTAAACGTAAAAATTTAACGGATTGATTTACACGTAGTTTTTGACGTTTTCCAAGGTTATTTTATCGTTCGAAAGGATAATCAAGCGTTCAATCACATTGCGTAATTCACGTATATTTCCCGTCCAAGGGCGTTTTTGCAGCTCTTGGATGGCTTCTTTGTTGATGGTTTTGATTTTTATGCCCTGTTCGGTGCAAATCTGGTTCAAAAAGTAATCAACCAACAACGGAACATCCTCCAAACGGTCTTTGAGAGCGGGTACGTGGATAGGGATGACGTTCAAACGGTGGAATAAATCCTCGCGGAACGTTCCTTTTTCAATCTCTTCGTGCAGGTTTTTGTTGGTGGCTGCCAACACGCGAACATTGACTTTGATGGTTTTGTCCGAACCCACCCGCGTGATTTCGTTCTCTTGCAACGCTCGCAACACTTTGGTTTGTGCCGAGATGGACATATCGCCGATTTCGTCCAAGAAAAGCGTTCCACCATCGGCTTGCTCAAACTTACCTGCTCGGTCTTTGATTGCACCCGTAAACGAGCCCTTCATGTGTCCAAACAGTTCCGATTCAATCAACTCGGACGGGATAGCAGCACAGTTCACCTCCACCAACGGCCGATTATTGCGGTTGGACTGCTCGTGGATGAGGCGTGCAACGATTTCTTTTCCCGTTCCATTCTCACCCGTAATAAGCACACGAGCGTCTGTAGGAGCCACCTTTGCGATTATCTCGCGGACTTGTTCTATTTCTTTGCTTTGACCAATCATCTGATTCTTGGTCGCAATTTTCTTCCGCAAAACCTTCGTTTCTTGCAACAGCGACTTATGGTCTAAGGCATTTTTGGTCGTTATGAGCAGCCTATTCAAGTCCAACGGCTTCATAATGAAGTCGAAAGCCCCTTTTTTGATGGCATCAACGGCTGTTTCAATGTTCCCGTGCCCCGAAATCATCACGATAGGCACATTTTCCAACAGTTCATCATTTTTTATCATCTGCAACAACTCCATGCCGTCCATGCCGGGCATTTTGATGTCGCAATAGATGAGATTATATGCTTTTTCTTTCAACTTTTCGAGGGCTTCTTCGGCATTTTGAGCCACCTCTACTTGATATTCTTCAAATTCTAACACCTCTTTGAGTGTGTTCCGAATCGCACGTTCGTCGTCAATAACTAATATCCGTTCCATTTTTTATCCGTTTTATTTCTCGCAAAAGAATAATTGTTGTCGTAATCGCTGCCAAAACGTCTGAAATAGGCAAACTAAACCAGACACCGTTGATATTTGGCGTTACAAATTTAGGTAAGATTAAACAAAGTGGAATAAAATAAATCACTTGTCGCGTCAAAGATAGAAAAATCGACTTCTTCACCTGTCCGATAGACGTAAAAAAGTTGATGGTTACCATCTGAAAGCCAATCACCAAGCCCACCGAAGTGATAATCCGCATCGGTTTGATGGTTTGTTCTATTAGGGTTTGGTCTTCGGTGAACATCATTATTAGCGGTTGCGGAATGCACTCTCCCAGCAGAAAAACGACTCCCATGATGATAGTGGCAAAAATGGAGGTTAACTTAAACGCTTGCCACATTCTATCGAACCTTTTCGCCCCAAAATTATAGCCCACGATGGGTTGCATTCCCTGATTTAAGCCCATGACAATCATCATAAAAATAAATGTTACGCGGTTGATAATCCCAAACGCAGCAATGGACAAGTCGCCCCCGTAGGTTTTGAGTTGGTTGTTTAAGATGATAACCACGAAGCATATCGCCAAGTTCATCAAAAACGGTGCAATGCCAATGGTGAGAATGTTTTTCGCCATATAGACGGTTGGCTTCCATATATTTCGCTGAAAATGCAACAATTGACGCCGATTGCAGTAGATAAAAATTTGCAAACAAATAGCGACCGTTTGTGCAATAACCGTTCCCCAAGCCGCTCCTCGTGTGCCCATCCCCATCACATACACAAAAAGATAATCCAAGAAAATGTTCGTAATCACCGCTACAATAGTTGCATACATCGCGATTTTCGGCTTGCCCATCGAACGCAATAGGTTGTTTAGCCCAAAGTAAATATGCGTAAAAATGTTGCCATACAGAATGACTTCCATATAACTATGAGCGTAAAAAAGCGTATCATTACTCACCCCACACAACAGCAGCAATTCGTCTAAAAACAGCAACCCCGCAATCATCACAACCATTCCGAGCAAGATGTTAAACACAATCACATTCCCCAAGATTTGGTTGGCGGTATGATAATCTTTTTCGCCTAATTTGATGGACAAAAACGCTCCTCCACCCACTCCAATCATCGCTCCAAACGCCGCACAAATATCCATCAGTGGTTTGGCAATCGCAAGCGCCGACAACGCCAACGGTCCCACACACCGACCAATGAAGATGCTATCCACTAAGTTGTACAACGAAGAGGCGGTCATCGCAATAATCGCCGGCAGTGCATATCGCCACAACAGTCTGCGGACAGAAACGGTTTCTAATTCGGTGATTGAATATGACATAAAATGTCCTGATACATTTGTTTAATGGTTTCGTCACGCAACACAATCGGTGTGCCTTG
>JAEEGL014957743.1_pt1 | contig 37122 bp, 29 predicted proteins | sample 9134231 | NCBI WGS metagenome assembly JAEEGL01 (sample SAMN16246548, study PRJNA631951) | gut metagenome | biome: gut microbiome; feature: rumen; material: fiber-attached | host: Bos | place: Iran: Karaj | collected 2018-10 | reverse complement strand
TATAGATGTCCTCCGGCGTGCCGATCTGCTGGATCTTGCCCTCGTTCATGACCACGACCGTGTCGGACATGGCGAGAGCTGCCTCCTGATCGTGGGTCACGTAGATGAAGGTGATCTCCATCTGTTGCTGGATCCGCTTGAGCTCCTGCTGCATGTCCTTTCTGAGGCGCATATCCAGCGCACCCAGCGGTTCGTCCAGCAGAAGGACCTTGGGGTTGTTCACCAGGGCTCGGGCGATCGCCACGCGCTGCTGCTGTCCGCCGGACAGGGAAGTCACCTTCCGGTTCTCGAATCCCTTGAGGGAAACCACTTCCAGCATCTCCGTGACACGGCGGTCGATCTCGCCCGAGGAGAGTTTCGGCCGCTGGATGCGAAGACCGAACGCCACGTTCTCGTACACGTCCAGGTGGGGGAACAGGGCGTACTTCTGGAACACCGTGTTCACCTGCCGTTTGTACGGCGGGACATCATTAATCCTCACACCGTCAAACAGGACGTCTCCCTGCGTCGGTACGAGAAAACCTCCCACGATCCGAAGCGTGGTGGTCTTTCCGCAGCCGCTGGGGCCCAGCAGTGTGAGGAATTCCTTGTCGTTGATTGTAAGATCAATGTCGTCTAAAACGACTTCACCGTCAAACGCCATCGTGCAACCTTTCAGGCGTATGAGCTCCTTGGACATCTATCTACCCCCAATCGAAAGATTTGTTTCATCATAAGCGATTATCTGTCGAAAGTCAATGGAATTTGATGATAATCAAAGCCCGGGAAGTACTTTTCCGCAAAGTCCACGGATCTTACCGAAAAGTCCCTGCCGTTCAGGTAGGAGAGCGCTCCTCCGTCGGTGGTGAAGGCAAAACGCAGGCGCCAGGAATACAGTGCCTGACCCTTCTCATGATAGCTGCGGTTCACGCGTTCGGAGCCGTATTTCCCGTCTCCCAGAAGAGGCCAGCCCGCCCCGGCCATCTGTGCGCGGATCTGGTGCGTTCGTCCTGTGAGCAGCTGGCATTCCACCAGGGAAAGACCGCCGCGGGACTCGATCACCCGGTACCTCGTCACGGCGGTGACCGCTCCGGGTTCCGGAGTCTGCTTGAGCATCACCTGGTTCTTTTTCGCGTCTTTGAAGAGAAAGCCCTTCAGGGTCCCGGAGGAAGGCTTCGGCGTCCCGGTGACGCAGCAAAGATAGTATTTCTCGATCTCCCGGTCCCGGATCTTCTGGTTGAGGATCCGCAGGGCCTCGGCGTTTTTCGCCGCGATGACGATGCCCCCGGTGTTCCGGTCGATGCGGTTGCAGAGCGCAGGAGCGAAGGCGTTCTCCCGCCTGGGATCCCATTCGCCCTTCTGATACAGGTACGCCTGGATGTTGGCGATGAGGGTGGACCAGCTCCAGCTGCCGTCAGGATGACAGAGAACGCCGGGCGCCTTGTCCGCCAGAAGCACGTTTTCGTCCTCATAGACCACGGTGAGCCTGGGAGCTCCAACGGCAAGATAGGCGTTTTCCTCCCGCGGCACGTCGAAAAACTCGTCGTTCACATACATCTGGACCAGATCGCCCTGGGAAAGCCGCGCGTCTCTTGAGGACCCTTTCCCGTTCACCTTGATGCGCTTGAGCCGGATGTATTTCTGAGCGAGAGACGCGGGGAGCAGCGGGGCGGTCTTGCCCACGAACCTGTCCAGGCGCTGCCCCGCGTCATTTTTCCCGATGGTGAATTCCTTCATGACACTTTCTCCGTTTCCGTGAGTACGAGCGTCTGTTCCGTGACGGCGCCGTCCAGCGGCAGGGGGGGCTGCAGACCGCCGGCGAAGAGACGGACGGTTCTGTGCTCCAGACCGTTCAGCCGGACCCGGCAGCGCAGCCTGCCGTCCTCCGGCCATACCCGCACGCCTGCGGAACCGCCGCAGACGCGGATCCCTTCAAAGGAGAGACCGCGGCGAAGGACCTCGCCCGGGATGCCCTTGAGCAGGGAGAGGGAGCCGTCGTGTTCCTCATAGGCGAGGCCCATGAGCACCAGAAGCGGCGGCGTGAGCAGGCATCCGACGGAAAGATCGCCGGACACCAGCGCCGCGTCGTCAGAGAAAGTCACCTGCTCGTAATAACCGAAGAACGGCTGCAGACCGTGGAATCGCACGTGAGCGCACAGAAGCTGCCAGAAGCGGTCAGTCTCTCCCAGGGAGAGCAGCACCGAGGCCTGATTCCAGACGGGCCAGTCATCCAGCCCCTCCGCGAAGCGGGTCATGGAGAGCAGTTCTCCGCCGACCGCACGGCGCATGGCGAGGATGCTCCGTGAGGTGTTCTCCGGCAGCAGACCGGAGGACAGCAGCTCGGGGAGATACCGGTAATTCGCGTAGGTGTTCTCAAAGTATTCCTGTTCCCGGCCTGCCTGGGATCTGCCGTCCCAGCTGCCGGCGTAATAGCGGTCCAATTCTTCGCTGGTGATCGGACTGGAGGTCTCGCGGCAGCGGGAGAGCGTGAGCGGCACGGCGGGATAATCCGCCCGGAAGGGGACTACTTCGCCCCAGGCCGTCGCAACAGCTTTCTGTTCCAGAACAGCGGAGAGACTGCGCCGGAGCAGGGCGGCGGCTTCGGCGGCGAAGGCACCGTCCGCGCCGTATCCTGCGGCGATGTCAGCGGAGGCCTCCAGGCCCAGGACCGCCCAGGCGGTGTTCTGCAGATAATCGCTCACGCGCTCGTTGGCGTCGGCCTCTGCGCACATGCGCACCAGGGGAACGCCCGCCTCGGGTGAGGGTGCGATCTGCCTGCAGAGGAAGCGCGCCATGTCGAGGATCGTCTCCATGTGGACGGGATCCTGCCCATGGGGCGCAAGGATCCGCTCATACCGCCGGAAAAGCCAGAGCAGCTGGCCGTATTCGCTTCCGGACGAAGCACGCCGCTGCGCGCCCCCCTGACGGTACAGGATCCGCCCCAGAGGATCTACGCTGTGCGTCAGGAATTCGGAATACAGAAGCCGCGCGCGCGTCTCCTGACCGCTCATGCACAGGGCCATGAGGGCCGTGATGATGTTGGGCGGAAAGTTCTTGTGGGTCTCTATGGCGTAAAACCGGCACCCGTACCGGGCGCCGCCGCCGTAGAGGCCGTCCAGGGCGAACATGCAGCCCCGGTAGGCGCGATCCAGATCCCCGTCCGGAAGCGAGACTTCCGCCAGAGCGCTGCGGTACCGGCGGGCGTAGAGAAGCTCACCGAGGAAGGCGTCGCAGAACATGTCCCCGTCGAGACCGCTTCTGGGGTGATCGCCGGTGAGGCCTGCGGTGAGGTACGAGACGGAGAGCCCCTCCGGTCCCTCGCGCACCACCCGGAGCCACAGCGCCTCGCCGGAGACCCAGGTATCCTCCCGCCGGCGGACAAGATCCCCGATCTCCGTAAGATACATGACCTCCGCAGTCCCTCCGTCAAAGGAGAAGCGTCCGAAGAGCAGGGGAAGCTCACCGTCGAGAAGCCCCAGTTCAGGCGACCGGAGGCCCAGTTCGGCGGGATCCCAGTCGGGAGCGGGAAACGCGCCGGGCTGCCAGACGCCGAGGAAGGGATCCTGTGCGTAGACACGGCCCGAGAGATCCGCGGTAAGAGAACGCGGAGAGGCATGAAAGCCCAGCGGGAAGTAGGCACCCTCCCGGAAGGGCGGCAGCACGTTTTCATAAGCATCGTAGGACCGGCCGAGGAGCGCCTCGCCGAGAAGATCATGCCCGGAGTCCAGGATCTCCCGGCGGCTGCGCCCGAGCCAGTAGGGTCCGGGATCCGGGCTTGGGGCGAGCCGCTTCTCAAAATGAAGCGTCTCCTCCTCCGTGAGGAGCCAGACCTCGCCCCGATCCCCGAAGGTCTCGAGAAGCAGGGCGTCCTCCTCCGCGAAAGTGGGGACGAGGCCGTCCGGTGTCGGGACGAAAGAGCGCAGGGAGAGGCGCTCGTCAAACAGAGCACGAAGCCGTGAGAATTCCGCCATGGTGCTCCTCCTTTCCGGGCTGGAAACAGGTTGTTCCGTCGGGAAAAGACTAACACGCCCCGGACGGCGTGTCAATACCGGCGGAGAAGCGGAAAAAACCCGAAAAAAACTAAAATATTGTTTGACAATGAGGATATATGGCCGTATAATACTTAAGCACGACTGTGCGAGGTGTGTTATGCGACTGGATCTCAAAAAACTCATCGGGAGCCCCGGGACGCAGATTCCGTTCTCCACGACCCCCGATCTGAGCGAATATGAGTTCGACGGGATCATCGGTTTTCCCGAACCGCTCACGGCGGCAGGGACCGTCACGAACCATGCCGGTGCGCTGGTTCTGAGAGCCGAGCTCCGCGCCGCACTTCGATGCGTCTGCGCCCGGTGTCTCAAGGAGTTCGATCGGCCCTATTTTCTGGAAACGGAGGCGGCTCTCTGCGAGACAGAACCGGAAGATGCGGACACGGATATGGATATCTATCTCCTGGATGGAGATTGTATCGATACGGACGAGATCGTCGTCACGGCGTTCGTCCTGTCACTGGATCAGAGGCAGCTCTGCAGCGAGGACTGCAGGGGCATCTGCCCCCGATGCGGGAAAAATCTGAACGACGGGCCCTGCGGCTGCAGAGCCGAATCCGACCCCAGGCTGGCTGTCCTCGGACAGCTCCTGGAAGAATAAGAGCAGGAGGTGTCATCATGGCGGTTCCGAAGGGGAAAGTATCCAAGGCGAGAAGAGACAAGCGGCGCAGCGCGGTGTGGAAGCTCGAGACGCCCAATCTCGTGAAGTGCCCTAACTGCGGCGAGCTCCGGCTGCCCCACAGAGCGTGCCCCAAGTGCGGCATGTACAACGGGCGCACCGTGGTTGCCGTTGAGGAGAGCAAGTAAGCAACGCAAAGACGAGGACAGAGGGGGAAGCATCTCCCTCTGTTTCTTTCGTTCCATGATCCGAGGGAAGGAGGCGACTTCATGGCGAACGTGATCCGTTCCGTCACTCCGCACAGCGCCGCGGCAAGAGCCGGCGTCAGGCCCGGAGAGGCTCTCATCACCATCAACGGCCACGTCATCCGGGACGTGCTGGACTACCGCTTCTACGGCTATGAAGCGCGCCTCGTGCTGGAGCTGCGCACGCAGGAGGGAAAGGTCCGCCGGGTGCGCCTGCGGAAGGAGGAGGGGGAGGACTCCGGGCTGGAGTTTGACACCTATCTCATGGACGCCCCGAAACACTGCGCGAACAAGTGCGTGTTCTGTTTCGTGGACCAGCTCCCCAAGGGCATGCGGGAGACCCTGTATTTCAAGGACGACGACGCCCGGCTGAGCTTTCTCATGGGGAACTACATCACCCTCACGAACCTCCGGCCTGAGGAACTGGACAGGATGATCGAGCTGCGCATCAGCCCCATAAACGTCTCTGTCCACGCCACGGAACCGGAGCTCCGGCGTCAGCTTCTGGGAAATCCCAGAGCGGGTGAGGGGTATGCCGTCATGCAGCGCCTCGCGGCAGCTGGGATCGTCATGAACTGCCAGATCGTAGCGTGCCCGGGCCTCAACGACGGAGCGCACCTGAAGAAGACCATGGAGGATCTGAGGGCGCTCTATCCCCAGGTGGAGAGCGTTTCTGTGGTGCCTGTGGGCCTCACGAAGCACAGGGAGGGGCTCTGCCCCCTTCGTCCGTACGACGAGGCAAGCGCGCGGGAGACCCTGGAACTGGTGAACGGATACGGGGAAGAGTGCCTCCGTGAGGAGGGCTCCCGGATCTTCTTCTGCTCGGACGAGCTGTATCTCAAGGCGCATCTGCCCATCCCGGAGGAGGACTACTACGAGGAATACCCCCAGCTGGAAAACGGGGTGGGGATGCTGCGGCTCCTCATCACGGAGTTTATGGCGGAACTGGACGATACGGACATGTGCGACTCGGAGCCGTTCACCGTGGCTACCGGCGTTGCCGCGGCGCCTTATCTCCGGATGCTGACCGGGAAAGCGGCAGAGAAGTTCCCCGGCCTTCACGGGGAAGTGTACGCGGTGGAAAACCGCCGTTTCGGGACCACCATCGACGTAGCGGGGCTCGTGACCGGGCGTGACCTCATCGAACAGATGCGGGACCGGCCCCTGGCGGGACGGCTCCTCATCTCGCAGACGATGCTGCGGCACGGCGAAGGCGTCTTTCTGGACGATGTGACTGTGCCGGATGTGGAGAGGGAACTTTCCGTCCGCGTGATCCCGGTGCCCCAGGACGGCGGCGCGCTGTGCCGCGCCATGTGCAGAAAAGAGGAGGAAAGAACGTGACAAGACCGCTCGTGGCCATCGTCGGCCGGCCCAACGTGGGGAAATCCCTGCTGTTCAACCGTCTGGTGGGCCGCCGTCTGTCCATCGTGGAGGATACCCCCGGGGTCACCCGTGACCGGATCTACGCCACCACGGACTGGAACGGCCGCACCTTTGATATGGTGGACACCGGAGGCATCGAGCCCAACTCCGATGACGAGATCCTTTCCTTCATCCGGGAGCAGGCCCGTATCGCCATCGACACCGCGGACGTGATCATTCTAGTGACGGACATCACCACCGGCGTCACCGCCGCGGACATGGACGTCGCCTCGATGCTGCTGCGCAGCAAAAAGCCCGTGGTCCTGGCAGTAAACAAGATGGATTCCATCGGCCCCACGGATCCGGAGATCTATGAGTTCTACAATCTGGGCGTGGGAGATCCCATTTCCGTATCGGCCGTACACGGTCACGGTACCGGGGACCTTCTGGACGCATGTGTGAAGAACCTGCCGCCCGCCGCGGAGGTTGAGGGCGACGACGATGCGGTGAAAGTCGCCATCATCGGAAAGCCCAATGTCGGGAAATCCTCCCTCACGAACCGCATCCTCGGGGAGAAGCGCGTCATCGTCAGCGACATCGCAGGTACTACCCGGGACGCCGTGGATACGCCCTTTGAAAACAAATTCGGCAAGTACGTCTTCATCGATACCGCAGGGATCCGAAAGAAGTCCAGAGTGGATGACAAGGTGGAGAAATACAGCGTCATGCGCGCCCAGATGGCCATAGAGCGGGCAGACGTCTGCATCATCATGATCGACGGCCGCGACGGAGTCACCGAACAGGACACCAAGGTGGCGGGGCTGGCTCATGAGGCCGGCAAGGCCTCCATCGTCGTGGTGAACAAGTGGGATCTCGTCGAGAAGGACGACAAGACCATGGACAGGATGCGCGAACAGATCCGGCATGATCTTATGTTCCTGACTTACGCGCCGATCCTGTTTATCTCCGCCGAGACCGGTCAGCGCGTGAACCGTCTCTTTGAGCTCATCAATTACGTGAACGAGCAGTCTTCCATGCGCATCACCACGGGCATGCTCAACGATGTCCTTGCAGATGCCACGGCCCGGGTCCAGCCACCCACGGACAAGGGGCGCCGCCTCAAGATCTACTACATGACCCAGGTGGGGGTACGGCCTCCGGCCATCGTCATGTTCTGCAACGACGCGAGGCTGTTCCATTTTTCCTATCAGCGCTATCTGGAGAACCAGATCCGCAACGTCTTCGGACTGGAAGGCACGCCTCTCCGCATGATCGTCCGGCAGAAGGGCGACAAGGAAGAGGAGTGAAAGGCGGTCACACAAAACGCACAGCCCCCTGCCGCGGCAGGGGGCTGTGCGTTTTCCGGTCACTTCAGAAATCCCTGGATGATCTGTTCCTCGGCTTCGGCCTCGGTGAGTCCAAGCGTCATGAGCTTGATGAGCTGTTCTCCCGCGATCTTGCCGATGGCCGCCTCGTGGATGAGTTCGGCGCCGGTGTCGTTGGCCTCCAGCTGGGGGACGGCCAGGATCCTGCCCCGGTCCATGATGATGGAGTCGCACTCGGTGTGGCCCCGGCAAGGCGCGTTTCCGCTCACGCATGCATCGAACTTCTGATAGGAGTCATCTCTGGCGACAGACCGGGACACCACGTCCGCGCTGGATCCCTCACCGTTGAGAGTGACCTTGTAGACGCTCAACGCGCTCTGGCTACCGTGGGTCATGAGCCGCTCCTTCACCACGAGCCTCGCATCAGCATCCAGTTCCGCCGTGGTCACCCGTTCCGTGGAATCCACGCCCCGGATCTGGACCATCTCCATCTCCATGTAGCTGCCTTCGGCCATATGGACCTCGGTGACGGGGTTCAGGATGCGCTTGGCGCGGCCGTCCCCTTCGCCGTAATGCTTCTCCACATAGCGGACCCGGGCGTTTTTCTCAAGGAAGAACCTGTGGACGCCGTCATGCTCGGAGTCCTGAACGCCGCAGTTATGGATGCCGCAGCCGGCCACGATCACCACGTCGCAGTCCGCGCCCACGTAAAAATCGTTGTATACGGTCTCTTTGAGGCCGCTCTGGCTGAGGACCACGGGGATATGGACGCTCTCCCGCTTGGTGCCGGGCTTAATGCGGATATCGATGCCGCTCACATCCTCCTTGGACGTGATCTCAATGTTCGCCGTGCTGCGGCGGCCGGAGCTGACGCCGTTGGCGCGGATATTGTAGGCGCCTTCCGGGACGCTGTGCAGATCCGCGACTTCGGCGAGGATGTGCTTTTGGATCTGATCCATGTCTTCAGCTCCTTTCCGTAAGTCTGTCGCAGCCGGTCAATGCGGCGGATGTGCCTATGAGGGTGGGGAGGATCTCCTCACGCGGGCCCTGTTTGGCAATCCGCCCGTCGGCGACCACAAGGATCTCGTCTGCGATCTCCAGGATCCGCTCCTGATGGGAGATCACGAGGATGGAACTGCCTTCGATGGAGTCGCGCATGGATTCGAAGACCCGGATGAGGTTCTGGAAGCTCCATAGATCGATGCCGGCTTCCGGCTCGTCGAAGATGGAGAGCCTGGTCCCGCGGGCAAGGATCGTTGCGATCTCGATACGCTTGAGTTCGCCTCCGGAAAGACTGGCGTTCACTTCCCGATTGACATAATCTCTCGCGCAGAGTCCCACGCGGGAGAGGTATGCGCAGCTCTCCGAGACGGTGAGATCCCGTCCGGCCGCGATGCGCAGGAGGTCGATCACCTGGATGCCTTTGAAGCGCACGGGCTGCTGCAGCGCGTAGCTGATCCCGCGGCGCGCCCGGCCGGTAACGTCCAGGTCCGTGATGTCCTCTCCGTCCAGGAGGATGGAGCCGGAAGCGGGCCTCAAGACGCCGGCGATGAGCTTCGCAACTGTGGATTTGCCGCTGCCGTTCGGGCCCGTAATGACCACGAAGCGGCCTTCGTCCACGGAGAAACTCACGTCGTTCAGGATATCCACACGGCCGTCTTCCACCGTGTAGCGGATGTTTTTCAGTTCCAGCATCGGTTGAACTCCTTCTCTGGAGGCGCCTGACGGCCTCCGTCCTGTGTAAAGTTTACCCGATTTCCACCGGTTTGTAAAGCAGAGGCGCACGGTACGAAAAAAGCGTCTCACCACCGGTGAGACGCTCGTTCGGCTGCATCCTCAGGCGCGGGTGACCTTGCCGCTGCGGAGGCACCGCGTGCAGGCGTACACATGACGGGGAGTCCCGTCCACGATCGCCTTGACGCGCTTTACGTTGGGCTTCCACACACGATTGCTCCTGCGATGGGAGTGGCTCACCTGGATGCCGAAAGCGACGTCCTTTCCGCAGAATTCGCACTTTGCCATTGACCGCACCTCCTTGCGTATGCGAAATTGCTTCCAAATATCAAGCTTTCTTATATTAGCAGATAAAAAATGAAAATGCAAGTGTTAAATCGCAATTTTCAGAAATATTTTCGGAGCACTTTCGGACGTTCTTCCGGTTGCAAAAACGCCGCTTCTCCGTTAAAATAGAAACTGGAAACGAACGGCCGCCCCAGGGCGGCGAGGGAGGTCAATCATGGAACAGATCTATTCGGTGCCCCTGAAGAAGGTCGCGGAGAAGCTGAAGCTGGAAGTCGTCTTTGCGCCGGAGAATTATGATCAGGTGGAGATCCGTACCGCGAACGTCCACCGGAGCGGCCTGCAGCTCACGGGCTTTTTCGACTACTTCGACCCTGAGCGGATCCAGATCATGGGGCAGAGCGAGATCGCATACATGAAACAGTTTTCCTTGCGGGAGCAGAAAGTGAAGTACCAGCAGCTCATGGAAAAAGAGATCCCTGCTCTGCTGCTGTGCCATTCCGGCGAGGCGACCCCCGAGTGCCTGGAGGCGGCAAAAGCCGCCGGCGTGCCTGTGCTGCGCACGGACATCGACGCGTCCCAGGCCGTGGCCCTTCTCACCAGCACGCTCACGAGCGAGCTCGCGCCCCGGATCACCCGCCACGGCGTTTTCGTGGAGGTCTACGGCGAGGGGCTGCTGCTCCTGGGAGAGAGCGGCGTCGGGAAGAGCGAAGCCGCCGTGGAGCTCATCAAGCGCGGCCACCGGCTCATCGCCGACGACGCCGTGGAGATCAAGCGCGTGGGCACCGGGCAGCTCATCGGCAGCGCACCGGAACTGATCCGCTACTACATCGAACTGAGAGGCATCGGCGTGATCGACGTGCGCCGGATCTTCGGCGCAGGCGCGGTGAAGATCAGCGACAAGATCGATCTCGTGATCAACCTGGAGAACTGGAAAGACGGCATGAGCTACGACAGGCTCGGGGCCAACGAGCAGTATACCACCATCCTGGGCGTGGATCTGCCCTTCATCAAGATCCCCATCAAGCCCGGCCGGAACCTGGCCGTCATACTGGAAGTCGCCGCCATGAACAACCGGCAGAAGAAGATGGGCTACAATTCCGCCCGCGAGTTCACCGAACGGATCAATCAGCATTTCGAGTCCCAGATGAAAGGGAATCTGGGATGAGCGGTATCGCGGAGCGTTTTGCGGCTCTGTGCCCCGAAGTGCCCTGCCGCTTCAACGCGCCCATGTCGGAGTACACGTCCTTCCGGATCGGAGGGCCTGTGCCCGTCCTGGCGCAGCCCCGCACCGCGGAGGAGACGGTCCGGTGCGTTGCCGCCGCCCGAAGTGCGGAGATCCGTTATCTTGTCGTTGGAAACGGCACGAATCTCCTCTTTCCGGACGAGGGAGCCGAGATGCTCGTCGTACACACGGCGCCGGACACCGGGAAGATCACGTCCCCGGAGCGCGGTGTTCTCCGGGCGGAGGCGGGCGCGTCACTTTCTGCAGCCGCGGTCCAGGCAATGCGCCTGGGGCTCACGGGGCTGGAGTTCGTCCACGGCATCCCCGGCAGCGTGGGCGGCGCGGTCTATATGAACGCAGGCGCCTACGGCGGAGAGATGAAGAACGTGGTACGTGCCGCAGGGGCGTTTATGAACGAAGAGCGGACATACTCCGGGGAGGAATGCGCTTTCGGAAAGCGGAAAAGCCGTTTTTCCGAGAGCGGTGAGACCATTCTCTGGGCGGAGTTTTCCCTTTCCGAGGGAGATCCCGAAGAGATCCGCAGGAGCATGGAAGAGCTCGCCCGAAGACGGAGAGAGAGCCAGCCGCTGAACCTCCCCAGCGCAGGGAGCTTCTTCAAGCGGCCGGAAAACGGATACGCCGGCGCCATGATCGAACAGTGCGGCCTCAAGGGCTTCGCCGTCGGCGGCGCCCAGGTCTCTGAGAAACACGCCGGGTTCGTGGTGAACCGGGGCGGCGCCACATGCCGGGACGTCCTCACGCTGATGGAGGAGATCCAGAAGCGGGTCCGGGACCGATTCGGGACGATGCTGGAGCCGGAGGTGCGGATCATCCGCAGGGAGGAAGCATGAGTTTTTCCGCGCAGGTGAAGAGCGAGCTTTGCAGGTGTTCCGTAGGGGAGAAGAATGTCGCCCAGGCGGAGTGCTGCGGAGTCCTGCTCTACTGCAATACCTTTTCCGCCCGTGAGATCCGCGTGGTCACCGCGTCGCCGGACTTTGCCCAGCGGCTCCCGAAGCTCTTCCGGAAAGCCTTCGGCGTCGTCTTCGACCAGCTTCCGTCGGAGGGCGCGCCCCGGAGGGTCTTCGTCCTTTCGGATCCGGAAAAGATCGCCTTGGTGGCCGATGCCTGCGGATACGATGTGCTCCGGCACCACGCGCACCACGTGAACTTTGCGCTTCTGGAGGATGAAACGTGCCGACAGGCATTTCTGCGCGGGGCATTTCTTGCCGGAGGAAGCGTCACAGAACCCTCCTCCGGCTACCACCTGGAGCTGGTGACGGATCACGGCGCCGTCACGAGAGAGGTGGAGGCCCTTCTCACCGAGATGGAATTCCGGCCGGGCTCCTCCAGCCGCAGCGGGCGGTATATCCTGTATTTTAAAAACAGCGGCGCCATCGAGGACCTGCTTACCACGCTGGGGGCCCCGGTGTCGGCCATGACGGTCATGTCGGAGAAGATCACCAAGAGCATGACCAATACCGTGAACAGACGCATCAACTGCGACGAGGCGAACTCAGACAAGACGGTCGCTGCCGCGGAGAAACAGCTGGAGGCCATCCGCCGCCTGCGGGAGCGCGGGGCGCTGGAGGGACTGCCGGAGAAACTGCGGGATACGGCGTATCTCCGGCTGGAAAACCCGGAACTGAGTCTCAGCCAGCTCGCGGAGGTCTGCGTGCCGCCGGTCACGAAATCCTGTCTCAGCCACAGGCTGCGGCGGATCGCGTCCCTGGCGGAGACGGAAGGGGCGTAACGCCCGGAAAGGAGCGCCACAGTGGCATTCGTACATCTGCACGTGCACAGCGAATACAGCCTTCTGGACGGCGCCTGCCGTCTGAAAGGCCTGGTTGCACGCGTCAAGGAGCTGGGACAGACGGCCGTGGCCGTGACGGACCACGGGGTCATGTACGGGACCATCCAGTTCTATAAAGAGGCCAAAGCCGCCGGGATCAAGCCGATCATCGGCTGCGAGGTCTATGTGGCGCCGCAGAGCCGGTTGAGCCGGGAGCACGGGCCGGACGCGTCCGGGAACCACCTGGTGCTGCTGTGCCGGAACGAGACCGGCTACCGGAACCTCTGCTATCTCGTGAGCACTGCCTTCACCGAAGGGTTTTACATCAAGCCCCGGGTGGATCTGGAACTGCTGCGCGCCCATCATGAGGGACTCATCGCACTGAGCGCCTGCCTCGGGGGCGAGATCCCGAAAGCCCTGGAGCGGGATGACTACGACGGTGCGAAACGTGCTGCCCAGACGCTCTTCGGCATCTTCGGGGAGGGAAACTTCTATCTGGAACTGCAGAACCACGGCATCCCGGAGCAGACCGCGGTGAACCAGGGGCTCCTGCGGCTCCACAGGGAACTGGGACTGCCCCTCGTTCTGACCAACGACGCACATTATCTCACTGCCGACGACTGGTACGCTCAGGACGTGCTCATGTGCATCCAGACAGGCCGCAACGTCAGCGACGAAAACCGCATGCGCATGGAGCCCCACGAATTCTACATCAAGTCCGAGGAGCAGATGCGCGCTCTTTTCCCGGAACTTCCCGAGGCTGCGGACAACACTGTGAAGATCGCGGAGGAATGCTCCCTGGACTTTGAGTTCGGAAAGTACCATCTTCCGAATTTCGACGTGCCCGAGGGGGAGACTCCGAAGACGTATCTGGAAAAGCTCTGCCTGGAGGGACTGGAGAAGCGGTACGGCGGCCGGGAGGATGCCCGTAAGCAGCTCACATACGAGCTGGACATGATCGATCAGATGGGGTTCAACGAGTATTTTCTCATCGTGCAGGACTTCATCAACTACGCAAAAGACCAGGGGATCCCTGTGGGGCCAGGACGGGGAAGCGCCGCCGGAAGCGTCGTCTCCTACTGTCTCAATATCACCGACGTGGATCCTCTGAAGTATCAGCTCTATTTTGAACGTTTCCTTAATCCCTACCGGGTGAGCATGCCGGATATCGACTGCGATTTCTGCGAGCGGCGGCGGGGCGAGGTCATCGACTATGTAAAGGCGAAGTACGGTCCGGACCACGTGGCTCAGATCGTCACCTTCAACACCCTCAAGGCGAAGAACGCCGTTCGCAACGTGGCGAAGGCCATGTCCATGACCTTCGCCGAGGAGAGCGCTCTGGCGTCCGCAGTCCCGAACGTCCTGAACATCACGATCCAGAAGGCGCTGGACAGTTCCCGGCAACTCCGGGAGATGTACGACAGCGACCAGCGCATCCGCACGGTCATCGACACGGCCATGGCGCTGGAGGACATGCCGAAAGACTCCGGCACCCATGCGGCCGGGGTCGTGATCACCCGGGACCCCGTATGGACCTACGTGCCGCTGACGCTTTCCAAAAAGGACGATTCCATCGCCACCCAGTATGTCATGACCACCCTGGAGGAACTGGGCCTTCTCAAGATGGATTTCCTTGGCCTGCGGAACCTCACGGTCATCGACGACGCTGTCCGTGAGATCCGGCGCAGGGAGCCGGACTTCGATATCCACACGATCCGGGATGACGATCCGGAGACCTTCGCCATGCTCGGCGCGGGGAAGACTTCAGGAGTGTTCCAGCTGGAGAGCAGCGGCATGACGGGCGTGTGCGTCGGGCTCGGTCCGAAGAGCATCGAGGACATCACCGCCATCATCGCCCTGTACCGGCCGGGGCCCATGGAGTCCATCCCCCGGTTTTTGGCCGCGGCACAGGATCCCTCCACCGTTCGCTACAAGCATCCGATGCTGGAGCCCATCCTGGATGTGACCTACGGCTGCATCGTTTATCAGGAGCAGGTCATCGAGATCTTCCGCCGTCTGGGCGGGTTCTCCCTAGGGCAGGCGGACATGATCCGCCGGGCGATGAGCAAAAAGAAGCAGGCCGAGATCGTCCGGGAGAGGGAGACTTTCCTGCATGGAGATCCCCAGCGGGGGATCTGCGGCGCAGTGGCGAACGGCATACCGGAGGACGTGGCGGGGAGCATCTACGACGAGATCCTGGACTTCGCCAACTACGCGTTCAACAAGGCCCACGCGGTCTCCTACGCCATCGTTTCCTATGAGACAGCGTACCTCAAGTGCCACTATCCCAGGGAGTACATGGCGGCTCTCATGACGAGTGTGCTGGAGAGCCCGGAGAAGGTGGCGGAATACACCGCCGAATGCCGGGATATGGGGATCTCCCTTCTGCCGCCAGACGTGAACGCATCCGACGACAATTTTACCGTGGCGGGTGGGAACATCCGCTACGGCCTCGTGGCGGTGAAGAATATCGGCCGCGGCTTCATCCGCAGCCTGATGGAGGAGCGGGAAGCGAACGGCCCCTTCACGGCATTTGACGAGTTCTGCCGGAGAATGTTCGGCACCGACCTCAACCGCAGGGCCGTGGAGAGCCTCATCAAGTGCGGCGGTTTCGACAGCTTGGGATACCGGCGCAGCCAGCTCCTGCAGGCCTGCGGCGGCGTCCTGGAAAGCATCACCGAGGACCGGAGACGCAACCTGGAAGGCCAGATGGATCTCTTCGGCGGTTTCGGAGAGGAAGAGGAGAAGCCGGCTCAGGCGCTGGTCCTTCCCAACATCCCGGAGCTCTCCAGAGCGGAGCGCATGGCTATGGAGCGGGAAGTCACCGGCCTGTACCTCTCCGGCCATCCGATGGACGAATACCATGCCGCGGCGGCGGCGATAGGCGCCGTGCCCATCGGGCGGATCCTTTCCGACGGAGAGGAGGAAGGGGAACGAAGATTCACGGACGGCCAGCCGATCGTAATCGCCGGCATCGTCACGTCCCGGAAGACCAAGACCACGAAGAACAACACGCTCATGGCTTATGTCACGCTGGAGGACAGCACGGGAAGCATGGAGAATCTGGTGTTCCAGCGGGTGCTGGATGCCTGCGGGGACTGCCTTCGGGAAAATGAAGCCGTAGTCCTGCGCGGAAAGCTCTCCCTTCGGGAAGAGAAAGCGCCGCAGATCCTTGCGGACAGCGCGGAGAGCATGGAGGAGGCGGCCTCGCGATCCGCCGCCCGCCCGATGCGCCTGGAGGACCGGCCCGTGCCGATGCCGCAGTCGATGCTTCCGTCAGCGCCAGAGACGCAGACGGCTTCCTCCGCCGGGAGCCGCAGGCTCTATCTCCGCCTGCCTTCCGAGGAGGATCCCAGATGGCGCAGGACCCAGCTCATCCTGTCCATGTTCCCCGGAACGGAATCCGTGGTCTGCTATTTCGCGGATACAAAGCTCCGCAGAGGCACCAGAGCGGTGCTGCAGGAATCCATGCTCGAAGAACTGCGGCGCATCCTGGGCAAGGAGAGCGTCGTCGTGAAGTGATCTTTCTTGGGAGAGACAGAAGACGGGAGGTATGAACATGAAGAACTCCATGTGGACCAGTTATTATATGGAACTGACTCCGGAAAAGGCGGTCGAGGAGATCGCAAAGCACGGCTGGGAGTTTGCTGAGCTTTCGGATGAGCACGGCGCCGTTCTCCTGGAGCGGGGCGACCCGGAAAAGGCGGGCCGTGCTTTCGGAGACTGCGCCAGGTCCGCGGGCGTGAGTGTGGAGCAGGGACATCTATGGCTCACGGTCCCTCTGTGCGACCCGGATGAGGAGCGCATCGTTTCGACGCTCCGGCGGTGGCTGGATCTTTTCTGGGCGGTGGGGATCCGCGCGAGCGTCCTCCACTGCGACGCCTACTCTTTCCCGGCGGGCACAGCGACGGAGAAGAAGGCCGAAGCCAACGCAAAGGTCATCCGCCGTCTCACGGAGCATCTCGACGGTACGGACATGACCATCTGTCTGGAGAATCTCTTCGTGAAGCCGGGTGTGGTCCCCGTGGTGAACACCGCGGACATGCTCCTGGATGTGATCGCCCGCACCGACGGAAAGCACCTGGGGATCTGCTTGGACACCGGACACCTGAACGTGGTCGGAGGGGATCAGCTGGAATTCATCCGGAAATCGGGAAGCCGTCTCAAAGCCCTGCACATCGCGGACAATGAGGGCAGCTGGGATATGCACATGATGCCCTACGGCCGGGGAACGGTGGACTTCGGCGCGGTCCGCCGCGGCCTTCGTGAGATCGGCTATGACGGGCTCTATAATTTGGAGATCCCCGGGGAGCGAAGCTGCCCCATGGAGATACGGGGTTGGAAGCTGGAATATCTTCTAAAGGCACTTTCCTGGCAGGACGAGCACGACTGAAGTGAAGACAGACAAATGCGGCCGTGGGGTGCTCCCCGCGGCCGCATGATCATATCCTATCAAAGGGGCTGCTTCTGCTGCCGGCACCAGATCTTCATGACGAGACGGTGAGGCAGGAGCTTCACGCCGAGGACCTGAAGCCGGACGGGAAAGCCAAGCACGGAGACGTCTCTGCCCCGCTTCATGTCCCGGATGGCGCGTGCGGCAACGTCCTTCGCTTCGTAATAGCGGTTGAAGAAGGAAACGGTGTCGTCCCGGATGGCAGTGTCGAAAAACTCTGTCCTGATCCAGCCCGGACAGACGGCGATCACCCGGATGCCCCGCGGACGGAGCTCTACGTTCAGCGCCCGGGAGAAACTGAGGACGAAGGCCTTTGTGGCAGCGTAGACGTTGATATAGGGCACAGGCTGGAATGAGGAAAGGGACCCCATCTCATAGATCCGGCTCCCCGCGGCCATGAAGGGCAGGGAGAGATAGGTCATGGAGACCAGAGCCTTGTCGTTCAGGTCGATCATGCGCAGCTGGTCGGGAAGGGGATCTTCCGTAAAGGCGCGGAAGAAGCCGAATCCGCTGGCGTTCACCAGGACGGCGATCTCAGGCTTTTCCGCATCGAGAAGGCCGCGATAGGCATCGAGGGAAGCGGGGTCCGTGAGATCCATACCAAGGACGCGGAACGGAGCGCGCAGTTCCTTTCCCAACGCTTCCAGGCGGTCTGTTCTGCGGGCGATGAGCCACACTTCGTCGAAGTCTTCCGCAGCATCCAGCTGCAGTGCGAATTCCCGGCCGATACCGGAGGACGCACCGGTGATGACGGCAATCTTCATGATGTCATCTCCTCTTTCCCGGACCGGAGGCCCGCCCCACCATCTTAATCCGAAGCGGCTCCGCCGTCAAGCTACAGGCGAAGATCCGGGCTGAGGAAATCATCCAGAGAGATATTGAGCACGCGGCTGAGCCGGTACAGCAGGAGGATATCGGGACATGCAACATCGTTTTCCCATTTTGAGACTGCCTGTGCGGAGACCCCCATGAGCTCCGCCAGATGCCGCTGGGTGTACCGCTGCCGGAGCCGGAGGATCCTGATGCGGCGGCCGATAGAATAAGCCATTGGAGACACGACCTTTCTCTTGGGATCGGAACGGAAAAAGAAGAACGGCACGCGACCGGATGCCGCGTGCCGTCGAAAGAGCGTGCCGCTACTGCAGGCATGTCTGTGACTGGACGGTCCGCGCGGGTCGGGACAGTATGGATTTACGCGCTGCGTTAACTAGAATGATCATTTGGCGGGCCTCCTTTCACATAATTACCTACAGTATATCTCAGAGGGTTCTGTTTTTCAAGCGCAGTCAACCGATGGTTGTTCCATGCCGCAAGTCAACCGATGGTTGTTCCATGCCGCGTGTCTGTCACAGGCTTGACAACGGACGGGCAGTGTGATACCGTAATACCGTTCTCACTACTTCGGAGAGGGGGCGACACGGTGCGGTATTCGGAAAACGGCAGAGGATCCCGGGCGGAGCTGCGTTCTTCCGGCCGCGGGAGCATGCCCTGTGCCGCGTCGTGCTTCCCAGCGCTCCGGGGCGGATCGCCGGCCTGAGGACCGGATACCATTCGACGTTCGTACCGGGGCTCATGCGGAGGCTCCGGTATTTTGATTTCTCCAGACCAGAAAAGGAGCGAGACAGTATGCCTATCCGTATCCCGCGGGACCTGCCCGCGGCGAAGACCCTGCAGGACGAAAACATCTTTGTCATGGACACCGAACGTGCGGAGCGTCAGGATATCCGCCCGCTTCGGATCCTTGTTTTGAACCTGATGCCCACGAAGATCGCAACGGAGACCCAGCTGGCCCGTGTCCTGGGGAACACTCCGCTGCAGATTGAGATGGAGCTGCTGGCTGTGAGCCGGGAGCCCAAGAATACCTCCAAGGAACACATGCTCGCTTTCTACAAGACATTTCCGGAAGTGGAGAGGAGCTATTTCGACGGCATGGTCATCACCGGCGCGCCGGTGGAACAGATGGCCTTTGAGGAAGTGGATTACTGGGACGAGCTCTGCCGGATCATGGAATGGTCCAAGTCCCATGTTTACAGCACCATACATATCTGCTGGGGTGCGCAGGCGGGCCTGTACTACCACTACGGCATAGGAAAACAAGGCCTGGACAGGAAACTGTTCGGCGTCTATCCGCACCGTGTGACCCACAAGGGATCCATCCTCTTCCGCGGGTTTGATGATGTGTTCTTCGTGCCCCACTCCCGTCACACCACCGTGGACCGGGAAGCGATCCTCCGGGAGCCGAAGCTCAAGATCCTCGCCGAGAGCGAGGAGGCTGGCGTTTATGCCGTTTCCACGGACGGCGGACGGCAGATCTTTCTCACTGGCCACGGAGAGTATGACCCGGACACCCTGCAGCGGGAGTATGTGCGGGACAAGACGGCGGGACTTCCCATCGATCTGCCGGTGAACTACTTTCCGGATGATGACGACACGAAACCGCCTCTGTGCACCTGGCGCTCCGGCGCGAATCTTCTCTACAGCAACTGGCTCAACTACTTCGTCTATCAGGCCACGCCCTTTGAGATCGAACACATCGAACACGTATAAAGAAAGTCCCGCTGCCGGATATGGGCGGCGGGACGCTTTTCGTTGACTTCGGCATCCTTCGCGTGGTATCATGTTTCCCGGGTGATTCTGATGTTTTCCATTCAAAACGCAAGTGAGAAGGACCTGCCTGTCCTGTGCGGTCTCCTGCAAGAGGCGAATGTCGAGTTCGACGAGGCGTCTCTGCGTGAGGCTCTGGCCTCGGGAATGACCCGGGCCATGATCATGGACCTGGACGGCCCATCCGGCTGCTGTGTGTGGACGGTGGAAGCCGTGCCCGGTACAGGGAAGCGCAGCATGACCGTTGACACGGTCTACGTTTCCCCCAGCCTTCGCGGGCAGGGGTTCGAGACGCTCCTTTTCGAGAATCTGGCCCGGATCGCCGAGCGGGATATGTACGACGGTATCCGCTGGGAAAAGACCCTGGGCGACTGGGGCGAGGGGATAGGTACGGAACAGGATGGGGTCGTCCTCGTGGAAGGAACGGAGCAGATCGCGAAACTCTGGGGCCGCTGTCACTGCCACGGGCAGGACTGAAAAGCACAGAGAATCAGAATGCTCGGAATGCGATGCATTCCGGGCATTTTTCGGGAGATCCGTTGAATCGGCTGAGGAGAGAAGATGAAACACGAAACTGTACGGGATCTGGTGAGAGCGGCGGTGATGGCCGCGGTCATCACGGTATGCGCGTGGATCACCGTCCCGGGACCGATCCCGTTCACCCTTCAGGTATTCGGGATCGCGACGGCGGTGTGCTTTCTGGGCGGCAGGTACGGGACCCTTGCCATGGCGGCATATCTGCTCATCGGCGCTGTCGGCGTGCCGGTGTTTTCCGGATTCCGGGGCGGGTTCGGTGTGCTGGCAGGCCCCACAGGGGGATATCTCTGGGGATTTCTTCTTATGGGCCTTCTGCACTGGGGCGTTACCGCACTTTTTGGAGTAAAACGGTGGCTTGAAGCGCTGACGCTCCTTGCGGGGCTTCTTCTCTGCTATCTCACGGGAACGTTCTGGTTCATGTTCGTCAGCGGCGCTGCGGGGAATGATATCACCTTCGAGGCCGCTCTGGGAATGTGCGTGCTGCCGTTTGTTCTTCCGGATCTGGTGAAGCTTTGGCTCGCGTGGATGCTTGGCGGGTTTCTCCGGAAAAAACTGGACAGGAAAAGCGGTTCATAGGAGCAGCTCCACGAGGAATACGGCGGCGCAGGCGCCGAGGGAGACCTTCAAAAGCCCCTGGCGAAGCCAGGCGAGGATCACCGCGGTGACGAGTCCCGCAAGAGCGCTCCATACGCTGGAAGTGCAGAACAGGATGGCAGGAAACGTCATCACTGCAAGTGTCACGTAGGGAACGTATGTGAGGAACGACCGGAGGAATCGGCTCCGGATCGGCTTCCGGATCAGCGTGAGCGGCAGGACGCGGATGAGATATGTCACCGCGGCCGCCGTCAAGATCGAGACGAACACGTAAACCTTACTCATCCCGCACCTCCCGGATGGGGAACAGGAGTGCTCCCGCCGCCGATATGCCCACGGTGAGAAGGATGATGCGGAACCCTTCGGAGATCTCCCGCACCCCCGGGACAACGCCGGAAAGCCAGCTGAGGACCATGGCCGTCAGGACAAGTCCGGCAACCACGCGGTCCTCCCGGGCGGGGGGAACGAGAATGGCGATGAACATGCCGAAGAGGGCGATCCCCAGTGCGCTGGCAAGACGCACGGGGAGGATGTTCCCTACGAGGACGCCCGCGCAGGTCCCGGCGCACCAACCCAGGATCGACACCACGGCGGCCCCGTAGGTGTAAGCGGGACGGAGAGGACCTTCAAAGGAAACGCTGATGCCGAAGAGTTCGTCCGTCACGCAGAAGCCCAGCAGAAGCCGCTGATGGAGCGGCGTTTCGGGATCCAGTTTCTGGGTGAGCGCTGTGGACATGAGAAGATAGCGGATGTTTACCACAGCCTGGGTGGCAGCCATCTCCAGGGCGGGGGAACCAGCCGCTATGAGCGTCAGGGCCGCGTACTGTCCAGTGGAGCTCACGCAGGTGAGAGACATGAGCGTCGCCGCCAGGGCGCCGAGTTCTGCTTCCCGCGCCGCGATCCCCAGAGCGAAGGAGACGGCGAAATATCCGAGACAGATGGGGATTCCGGCGGCAAGACCCTTCCGGAACCAGAGGAATGATCCTTTCATGGACGTTACTCCTTTGCGTGGCTGAGTCCATGATACCACAGGGAACCCTGTCCGTCGATGTTTTTTTATATGCGGAACGGGCCTGAAAAAGCCAGATCTGTTTCCCGGGGAAAGAATTCGAAAAAAGAATCGTCAGAGCATAAAATAACGAAAACTTTTTTCATGCCTTGTGCGTCAATAGATCAGAAGGCCGGAAGACCGGTTGACAGATAGGGGAGAAACGATATGGAGATCTGCAGTAAGTGCGGCGCAGAGCTGCGCCCGGGCGCGAGATTCTGCTCCCGGTGCGGGACCAGCGTGGAGAAGACCATGGGGGAACTCGTCATCGCCGCAAAAAACGGGGACAGCGGGGCTTTCGGTCAGCTCTATGAGCGGACCTATCAGACGCAGTATTACGCGTCGCTTCAGTACATGAAGAGCCGGGAGGCGGCCGAGGATGTACTGCAGGATGCCTATGTAAAGGCGTTTTCCAACCTGGAAAAGCTCAGCGATCCGGAGAAATTCCCGAATTGGCTGGGAAGAATCGTTGCCAACACAGCCAAAAGCAGCCTTCGCAGGAAGGATCCCTCGCTCTTCACGGACGTCGCTCCGGCAGATCCCGGCGAGGGGGAGGATCCGCTTCTGACCTTGGCAGATATGGATCTTTCTGGACGGCCTGAAGAGGCGTATCTGGAGCAGGAACGCCGGACAATGGTACAGGAACTTCTGGATGCTCTTACCCCCGAGCAGCGTATGTGCGTCGTGATGTTCTATCTGGAGGATATGAGCCTGCGGGAGATCGCGACAGCACTCAACACCAACGAAAACACTGTCAAGTCCCGCCTGTTCAAGGCGAGAAGGAATCTCAACGGCAAGGCCGAAGAAATGAAAAAGAGCGGCTATATGTTCATCATTGCGCCGCTCCCGCTCCTTATCCTTCTCATGCGCGGCCTGCGGCAGGTCCAGAACGTGCCTGTGCCGCCCCTGCCTGCTGCTGCCAAGAGTTCGCTTCCCGCACAGGTCTCCGCAAAGAGCACAGTACCCGGCGGCCGGTATGAGATCCCCGCCGCGGGAAAGGGGAGCGGTCCTGTCCAGGCCGCACCTGTTCAGACAGCGGCAAAGGGGTTCGGTCCGGGGATGAACGCCGTCCAGACCGGGTATGCCCCCGCCGCATCCCAGGCAGGAGCAGTCACCGGCGCCTCTGCCGCTTCCGCGTCAGGCGCCGCTGCCGGAGGCTTCTTTTCCTCTGCCGCGGTAAAGGTGATCGCGGTGGCCGCAGCTGTGGCCGTAGCAGGAGGCGGCGGATACGGCATCGTCCGGGCAGTACAGGCACGCCAGGCAGGCCCGCAGGGTACTGCTGCGATCGAAGATATGCTGGAGCCCCGGGAGTCCGGGGAAGAGTCCGGTCCTGTACCCGGCGGCGACAGCGGTCAGAACAGCGGTCATAACAGTACAGATGCGGATCCGGAACCCACGACGACCCCCGTGCCTCTCACGCAGGAGGAGACGCTGCTGAAGTATCTCGAGGAGGAGATCATCCCGGCTTACGGGATCTACGATCTGGAACAGCGGGTCTATTATCTTGGAGCCGGCGACTGGGGATATTATGACCACGTGTTCGACCCTGAAACACGCGAGCTGACCGAGAGCAGGGAAAGCGCGTACAGCATGCCGCCTTCCGACGTGCCCGGTGTGGACGCAGAGGGACTGTATGCGGCGGATCTCTTCGACTACGACGGAGACGGAGAACCGGAACTGCTTACCGTCCGTGGCGTGAACGGGTCTGATTCCATGAGTCCCTCGACTTTGCTGGAACTCTATGACGTGCAGAACGGGGTTGTCTCTCAAACGGGCCTGTATACCGTCCAGCCTTTCGGGCCTACCGTCGGAGGATGGGGATCCGCCTATCAGACCGTGCAGCGGGTGGAGATCGGCGGGGAAAGCTTCGTGTTTCTCAGCAGGAACCCCTTCCGCTCAGACGTGAGCTTCAAGGACGACTACTGGCTCCTTTCCGTTTCCGACACGATTGCCGTGGCGCGCACGCTCCGCTTTGAGGACGCGTCCTACGACTACACCGCACAGGATCAGATGATCCGCGTTATCGAACGGGACGGCGGCGGGAACACAATCGCGGAGGAGACGGCAGGGCTCAGGAGCCTCATGGCCACCGGTTCCGGCCTTACGCCTATCGTGATGGAACGCTGGGGCATCGCAGGCGTTGTGGATCTGTGCGTCATCAGCAACGGCCTGGCAAACAACGACTTTTTCCGGACCTACTACGGAACCTCTGAAGCGACGGAGCCTCAGGCCGCGGATCTGTCCTGGACCATCGAACATGTCACGCTGGATGAGGAATACTACTATGAGTACCCTGTTTTTTCCGGCGGCGCGGCGGATGTGCTCAACGCCTTCGCCCAGGGACGGCGCAATCACCACGATGCGGCCGTCCGGCAGGCGCTGGAAGCCGAAGAGAACTGGGACGGTGAAGATCTGGGCGCGTTCTATTATGTAAACTGTTCCGTGGAGCTGGCAGGCGGATATGTGACCATCCAAGAGAGCGGAAGCAGTTTCACGAACGGCGCCGTGCACGGTTTCGTCGAGTCGGCAAGTTACGTATTCAGCGCCCTGACCGGTGAGGAGATCACGCTGGAGAGCGTCATCGGACTGAGCGGGGACGAGCTGCAGGCGTTTCTCATCGACCGCGGGACACAGTGGTTCATGGAGAATTACGATTCAGATGAAGCGACCGCGCGGAACCTCATGAGCCAGGCGGTTTTCGGGACACAGTTCCACATACTGGCGGACGGATCTGTCATGTATGTGATCACTTCTCCGCCGGAATACATGCGTGTGCTCTCAGGTCAGGAGTTTTTGGTGGGACACGTCTAATATGCCGGAATCGGATCGGCAGCGAGTCCGTGAAGACGAATCCCGGGAGCAGAACATTCTGCTCCCGGGAACTTTTCTGTTCAGTTGTCCGCGTAGGCCATCGTCATGAGCCTTGTGAGGCGCACTGCCTCGTCGATCCCAAAACCGGGCAGGATCCCGCCCGTGCAGAACTGCACGATAGGCGAAGGGAGATTCGGTTCCGGCGGGAGAGTCTCTGGACCGTCCGCTCCGTCGGCGTACAGAGTCGCTCCCGAACCGTCTATTCGGATTCGGCCTTCTTCACCGCCCACTTCAAGGACCTGCTCACCGATATTGACAAAGCCGGTCTCATTGACAGCGATGGCGCCGGATGCGTATCGGAGGAGCGTGATCGCGTTGTCCTCCACACCGTCCGTGTTCTTCAACGCCGTTTCCGGATTCGCACAGGCTCGGGTAAAGACGGATCTTGCCTCTTCAGGAACGCCGAGGAACCAGTCCGCCAGATACATTCCGTGGGCGCCGAGATCGATCATGGCGCCGCCGCCGCATTCATCCCGGTCGTAGAAGTGAGCGGGCAGCCAGTTGCGGCTGCTGCCGCTGTGGACGTTCCGGAAACGGAAATAGTTGAGTTTCCCCAGCCTGCCGCTCAGGGCTGCGGTGTACGCAGCGCGGACGGTGCCGGAGCACTTGTGAGGAAGGGAGATCATGAAACGGTTACCGCATTTGAGCACGGCGGACCTGATCTTCTCCGCGTCTTGATCGGTGATGGCAAGGACTTTCTCCGTGAAGACATCCATCCCGGCAGCGGCAAGGCGCGGAATGACGGCCGCATGGTCCCGGGTGGCGCAGCAGACGATAGCTCCGTCCGCGCCTGAGGCGAGCAGATCCTCAAAGCTCTCAAAGGCAGGGAGACCCGTCCGCGTACAGAAATCGGCTCTGCGCTCCGCATCCTCCTCCCAAACTCCGAGGATCCGGCAGCGCTTCATCGCCTCCCGGCAGTAGGACTCCGCGTGGACGTGCCAGACACCGCATAGCGCAATGGTCCGTTCGTTGTTCTCTGTCATCTCGCGACCTTCTTTCCGCGGCGCTGCCGCTTTTTTTCTATTATACTCGATAAACAAGACATATGCCATAGGGAGCCGTGGTCTCATGCAGGATTTCTGCGCGGTTTTCCCGATTGATTTTCCCACAGCGGGGCGATACAATGAGAAAAACCGCGGTGATCGGAGGAAATCATATGGAATTCACGCTGCACTCCCGTCACATCCCAAGAGAGCATCTCGACTTTTCGGTGTCCACGGCGCGGACTGTGGAGGCGAACGGCCTGTGCGGCGTACTGGAAGGAGATATGCCCGCCCGCCTGCTGGAACGGGGGATCTCGGTGATCGAGACGAGGTTCACCTGGTACGAGGCGGGAGATCCCGCATCGCCGGACCTTTCCATGCTGGAACGGCGTATCGCGGCGATCGAGAAGGCAGGCCTCCGGCCGGGACTCTTCTGCTGGCTCCAGTATCCGCCCGAGGGATACGGAGACATTTCGTATCTGCGCTGTCTGGAACATGGGGAGGGATCCTCCATCGCCTCCCTGTGGGATCCGAGGCTCCTCAAGGCGTACGACGACATCATGAATTCCATCTCGGCCCGCTTCGGCGCCCGGCTCCGCTTTCTGTACGTCGGGATCTTCGGCGATTACGGCGAGGTTTGCTTTCCGGGCGGCGTGCGCCACTACCGCTTCAGTCCGAGGCACGGCCATCGGGGACTCTGGTGCGCAGATCAGGCCGCACAGGCCGATTTCCGCGCATGGCTGCAGGAACGATACGGGTCTCTTCCGCCGCTTTGCGAAGCGTGGGAGACAGAGATCGAGAGCTGGGAATCGGACCTCATGCCCGCGCTGCCTTTGGAGCTCTGCACAAGGCGCAGACAGATCGATTTCATGCTGTGGTATACGGGATCCATCACCCGTTTCTGCGGAGCGGTCTGCGCGCTGGCCGAGAAGCATTTCCCGGGACTTCGCAAAGGCCTTCCCATCGGGTTCGTCGACGAACCGCTGGAAGTGGGTCAGTGGAAGAGCGAGATCGTACGCACAGCGGCGGCCTTCGGGATGACGGCACGCTGGACGGGGATGGGGTTCCTGAAAGACTTCGCCCGGTCGGACGTTCCCGCAAAGCGTATCTCCTGCGCCGCCCGTTTTTACGGAACGTCCTTCGGTACGGAGGCGGCGCTGGTCCTGGAACGGGAAAATGCGGGAAATGCTGCCTATGAGTGCATCGCGAACCAGTCCGTTTTGATCCATAACGATCCCGGAAACGTGCTCCGGGGCGGCGAGCTCTGGCAGGAACTCATCCGGCACATGCGCCTGAGTCCGCCGATCCAGACCACCGGGGTGTACTGGCCGGTAGAAGGAGAAATGCTTTCCCTTCTGGATCCCGGTGAGGAGACGCAGAAGTTCGACGATGACGACGGCGTCTGCGGGTCGGGAGAGGAGCCCCCGTCAGCGGTGAACGCCCTCATCCTGCGGTGCGCAGCACTGCGACGCCGAATGGATTATGCGATTTTCGATACGCCGATGGTGGAATACGGGTTTCTCACCGGTCTGGAGCGCGTGCTGTTTCTCATCTCGTGCCCGGTGCCAGAGACGGTCTGCAGAGCGATTGAAGAGTTCGAACAGGCGGGCGGTGAAGTCTGGCGCCTTTCCGGCGTGCGCCTGACCGTCCTGGAATCTGACCGAATCTGGAAGACCCCAAAGATGCGTACAACGGACGAGATCCCTGCCCCTGAGGAGTTTCAGACGCTCCGGCGGCGGTACGACAGGGAGGAACGGCGCTATTTTACGATCCACAGGGATTTCGTCTCCTGCTTCGACCCCCTGGCTGCTGCGGCGGGAGATGCGGAGGCGGCGGTGCGGTACTATACGATAGAAGAATAATACAGAAGCGGCGGGCAACTCTGCGCCCGCCGCTGAAATTGTTTTTGAGCAGATACATCCGGCGGTGGGAAGGTTTTCGCATCGTCGGATGTATTGTTCATCTCAAGAAGAAACAACAGGAACATGGAAAACACGGATTTGGATCCCTTTGCCCTTCCTGTGCAGAAGGATCACGGAATCCACACGCCGTGGTGCTGAAGCGTGGACTTCAGCGTGGAATAGTCCACGGTACGCACATCCCCGGCATCACAGGTAAGCGCCGCGGCTGTGCCCGCCGCCTGTCCGGTGAGCATACAGCAGGGCATCACCCGTACGGAGGCCTGCATGGATCGGTCGGCACTGATGCAGCGGCCTGCGACGAGAACGTTTTTGAGGCCGCTCACGGTCAACGCCCGGTAAGGAATCCCGTAGGTTTCGCCGGTTTTGTACCGATACTTCCGAAATTCCTCCTCAAACTTTTCATGGTCCTCAAGCTTTGGTGAAGATGCGTGGATGTCTACTGGATATGAGTAGCGGCCGATCTCATCGGGGAAAGAGGCACGGTTGAGAAAGTCTTGCAGATTCAGCTGGTAGTCGCCGCAGATACGGCGTGTCTCCCGCACGCCCAGAACGGAAGCGGTCTGGCAGAGCGCCATGTTCTCATATCCATCCGACACGTATTCCTGATAGAAGCGCTGGTATTCTGCAGCCTGTTTCCTGCCGATAAGCATGCCGCGGGTCAGGTCTCTCTCGTCAGTTCCGTCCACACCGTAGATATGACCGAGATTCCCGATACGCAGGTCAGGATCAGTGGGCGTGATCCACAGCCCGCTGAAATGACGGTCCTGCTGGGTAAACACGCCGTCTGCAAAGGCTTTCTCGACTTGAACAGACGACTGGTTTTCCGCATCGGGCGAGATCCCTTTCCAGAGAGTGCAGAGGGTCGGCGGCTGCAGATTGCCGTCCGCATCTCCCTTCTCATACTCGGCTCCAGCCAGCGCGGCAAGATCCCCATCCCCGGTGCAGTCAACAAATACTTTTGCCTTCACGGCATAGAAGCCGCTTTTGCCGTGGAGCACGGCACAGTTCACCGTACCGTCTTCACATTCCACGTCAAGCAGTTGTGTGAAGAAGGAAAACTCCACTCCGCTCTTTGTAACGATGTCGTCATATACGCGTTTGAGCACTTCGGGGTGAATGGGGTAAAAACGGTCGGAATTGTCCCTCCGGTCCGATATTCCGTCCCTGACGGCCATCGCCACGTCTCCGCAGAGGAAATGCTCTCCATCTGCGAACGCCATAAAGATCGGAACGAGCGCGTTCGTCCCCATTCCTCCAAAAGAGCCGGTGTTCTCCGCCAGGAAAACGCGCTTTCCGAGTTTCGCGGCGCTGACTGCGGCAGCAACGCCTGAAGGACCGCCGCCTGCGACGAAAACGTCCACATCGAAGCGGACCGGGATTTCTTTCTGATAGAGCATGTCTGATTCTCCTCAATACGTGAGAGTGTACTGGCTGCGTACGGAACGGTCAGGACAATTTCCACCCGCGGGCAACGATGGCCCAGGGCTCCATGAGGAAGGATTCGCCCCGGAATTCGGCCTCAAGGGTCTCTTCGGAGAAGTTCACGAAATACGCTCCGGCGTTTGTGCCGTCCGTCGCGGCGACAGCGTACACATCATCGCTGCCTGTAACAGAGGTCTCGATCTGCTCGCCAAGACGGCGCATATCCCGCCAGGCGAGGAAAGCCTGATAGGGCGGCATGGTCTCCAGTCTGCCGTTTACGACGCGGTACAGACCGTTCCAGCCGGTGCGGTAGTCGCCGTCCTTCGCGCCGGGCCAGACCTGCGCGGAGTAGTAGCTGGACTCCTGAAGGGCGGTGGACTGCATGGTGATGAAGTTCGCGGCCACGAAGGCGGCACCTTTCTGGATGTGATTCTGCTCAAGACTGGGCTGGAGATTTGACCAGTCCTCAACATAGTTCCACTCGTCCATCACGAGCATGGCGTCTGGCCTGCCGCACTCCTCGCACAGTGCCTTGGCGATTCCGGCGCAGCGCACGACGTCCCTGGGATCCATGGCGTAATTATGCCAGGAGAAGAAGTCCAGCGGCACGTCGGGGTTCTTCTTCAGCATGTCCTTGAATGCATCCAGAAGCAGCTGGCAGTTGGGCCAGAGCTCCCCTGTAATGTAGCTGACCGTGGGGCCGCCCACCTTCTCGTCGGGGTAGACGCTCTTGAGATGTTTCGCCGTGACGGCGTACATCTCTGCGTACTTTTCGTTGCCCTGGGTCCACATGTCATTCTGGCCGTTCGGCTCGTTCCAGATCTCCCACAGGATGTCCTTGTAGTAGAAGCCTCGCTTCCATCCGTAGGCATAGTGGGCGACGATGTGTTCGCAGATCTGGGCAAACTTGCCGAAGTCCCTGGGGCCGCCGATGAAGCGCTTGACACGCTGCCCCTCGATGCTGACGCCTAGCCGGTAGAGGATCTTGGCGCCAGCGCCGACGATGGCGGCAAGATACCGGTCGCTCTCCTCGAAACGGTAGGAGGCGGGATCATTCGCGTCCGCATCAAAATTGGGGAAGATGCACTCGTAGTCGACAAACAACTCGCCTCCGAAGGGATACTCCACGTCGTGGAGGCGCACCCGTTCGATCTCCGCCTCCTGGAAGAAGGAGGAGGCGTCGAAGAGGAACTTCTGCCCGTCGTAAATGGACAGGGGTCCGTTGTTCACTCCGTTGAGGGGCTTGATGGGACCGAGGACCTTGTTCTCGTCCACGGTGATTTTCACGTTCCGCATGATCATGGCTTCCTTTCTGTACCGTTATTCGATCTCCGTGCCAGTGAAGAGTCGCGCGGGGTTTTTCCTCAGGATGTCGTCCAGCCATTCGCTTCTGTATCCCATGTTCCCGGCATACTCCGGGATCTCCCGGAAAATATGTCCGTAGCCGTAGCCGCCGTAGGTGTGCAGTTGGACCTTGAAACAGGTGTCCTGCCCGAAAACGATCTGCTTTCCGAATCCGGCCTCGATGAGCTTCTTCACGGCTGTGAGCCTGTCCCAGTCCCTCGGGAAGGGGATCGTGCCGCCCAGCACCATCTGCATGCCGAATGTGTCGAAAGACATGAAGCAGCCCCGTTTGAGTCCCTCGATAAGGTAATCCGTCTGCTCCCAGAGAGGGTCATTGTGGCACAGAAGCACACGGTCCAGGGGCTGGCCCTCGGACTCGATGATGTCCAGGATATGTTGGTTTTCATGTTTGAGCCCGGGCTGGTGGATCAGCAGAGCGGTGCCGGACATGGCGGCGGCCCGGGCTCCGGCCCGCAGACATTGCTCCTCCAGCTCTGTAAAACCTTCGGAGATGCCGATCTCGCCGACGAAACCCGCCCGGATGCCTGTGCCGTCCATGCCTTCGTTCAGCTCTTGAAGAAAGAGGTCCCGCATTCCTTCGTAGGTCAGCGCTTTGATCCACTCCGGCATCGCGATCTCCAGATATGCGCCGGTACCAACGGCAATCTGAAGACCGGTCTTCTCCGAAAGCGCCTTCAGGGTTTCCGGACGGCGGTCTATGCCGTGGCAGGTACAGTCGATGAAGGTCCCGCCTCCGAGGGCAGTATATTCCCGCAGTTCCTTTTCCGCAAGCACAGGATCGTTCAGCACGGCGTTGTCCAGGTGCTGGTGGACATGACACCAGATGCGGGAGATGTCCTCCATCTGGACGGGACGGCGCATCCACTCATTCCCGGGCTGTTTCCAGGCGTCGCCGCTGTAGCAGCGGTTGTCGCAGAAGATGTGTTCGTGGCAGGAGGTCTTGCCTATCCGCTGAGCGGGGACAGGGCCGGTGACTGTCATAAGCGGATTCTCAGACATGGTTCGTCCGTCCTTTCAGAAAGGGGGCAGAGCGGTGCTCTGCCCCCTGATCCGGGGAGGTTCAGCCTTCCTTCAGGTGGAACATGACGATGCAGCAGGCGCTGCCGTCGTCGCTGATGATCTCATAATCGCCGAGGCACGCGGGCATGGCCACGCACTGCAGGCGCTCGATCCTCGCGCAGCGCTCGGGATGAGCCTTGCTGCGGACGGTGGCGCTGTGTCCGACGGTGAGGGTCAGAAGCTGGAGATACTTGCCGTCGGTGGTGTGCTCGGCACGCTTGTCAAAGAAGATGCGCTCCACGTCGAAGGGCATCTCGCCCAGGGAGGAGTACTTGTCCATGTAGTACTCCTTCGTCCACTTTGTGATCTCAGGGCGTGCACGCAGGTGGCTCTTCACAAAGCTCTCACGGCGATACCGCTCGTTGTCGAAAGCGTGCTCCAGGTGCATCTTGAGGGGCTTGCCGGTCATGGTCTTGGTGTTGTCATCCCAGCTGTGGCGGGCGAAGTCGTACTGGAAGAAGCTGTACTCCGTTCCGGCAATGGCGGGGCTGGTATCCATCTCCAGGACCATCTGGTTGCCGCCGTGGCCGTGGCAGGTTCCTGGCGGGATCAGATACAGGTCGCCTACGTTGGACTTCCAGTTGCAGACGTACTTTTTGTAGTCGAAGGGGATCAGGTTGTTGGACTTGCGGCACTCGGCTTCGAAGGCCTCCAGATCCGCGTCATCCTTGAAGCCCATCCAGGTGTTGGCACCCTCATAGGCCTCGGCGATGTAGTAGGTCTCATAGCGGCCGAGAGGCTCGTTGAAGTGGCGCTTCACGTAATCGCTGTCGGGATGGTTGTGCAGAGGCATGCTGGTGCGCTCGGCAGGCTGGGGCTCGGGGAAGTAGCCGTCGTCAAGCCAGATGTCCAGAGGCCACAGATCCGGGTACTTGGCGGCCGGAACGGCTCCGGTGACCTTGTCGTTGTACTGCAGGAGGTTGATGAGAGGCAGGTTCAGTGTATCTTCGGCTCCGAAGTCCAGAACGACGCTCATCTCGGGACCGCTCATTTTGTTCCAGGCGGAGCACTCCAGCCCGGGCACGCTCCACAGATCGCGGTAGCGGTAGGCGCCCCAGGGGCCGGGCTGGAAGATCTGCACCTGCTTGATGGGGGAGACGGCGGCGGCCTGGATGACGGCGTCGTAAGTCTCGCGGGTAACGAGTTTCAGATTGTCGGCGTTGGTGATCTCTCCGAAGAAATCCATGCAGCCGTAGAGGGCCTTCTTGTGCCGGTAGAGAAGGTGGAAGTCGTTGTAGTAGTACTCCTTCCAGTTGTAGTTGTCGTCCGGCTTGTCAAGGCCGAAGGGGATGAGTTTGCCGTCCCACAGCTGCCAGAGCATGGTCTGGAGGGTCTTGTCAAAGTATACGATCTTGGTGAGGAAGGGGCGAAGGGGAGCTGCGGCTGAGGCGTAGCCCAGAATGACCCGGGGCTCGTCGGAAGGGACCTTCAGCTCGTCTACAAGAGCGGCGACCGCCTTCTCGTCCAGCAGATCCTCGATGGCGCCGTCCGTGTTCACCCAGCCGAAGCCGGGATCCTCGGTGACGTAGGGGGCCTTGTAGGCCTTGAGGTCCTCGAGCGTGCGGAACAGCGGCAGCGTGTCGATCCATTTGGCCTTCACACCGGCGGCCTCCAGCTTCTCCCGGATGACGGGGAACTCCACGCCGTACCAGCCGTCCAGAGCGACGACGGCGCCGGGAGTGATGATCCCCTTCAGGGCGGCAGCGGCTTTCTCCCAGCCCATGAAAGCTCCCTCGCGGTACTTGGGATCGATGGCGAGAATGTTCTCTGCGTTGTGCTTGTCTTCGTACAGTGGCATGTTGGCTCCTCCTTCAAATAATATTCTTCTTTGTGATGCAGGTCAGAAGCGGATGCGCAGGGTGGCAAGGCCGCCCGCAGGGACCGTGACTGTATCGCCGGAGAGCGGCGCAAGGTCGCGCTCCAGAACGTCGCACTCGCACAGGAGCGCGGCGGGCCTGCCGAGGATCCGGACGGGGGCGGTCACCGCCGCACTGCCGTCGTTCATGAGCCGGAGGATAAGACCGTTTTTGTCCTCCGCCCGTTTTAGGGTGAGAACGCGCAGCCCCGGGACGGAGAGCAGATCCGCGCGCACGGGGGCTTCGCCTCCTTCCGCCCTGCAGAGACAGCAGGACGGCGTCTCCATGGCCGCTGCGCCCCACAGCGCCGCGTCGCGCCCGTGACGGGCGGCGAAGGTGAAGCGGTAGAGGGCGTCGGAGAGCTGGGAAACGAAAAAGTTCGTCCCGAAGTTGTTGCAGGTGAGGATGGAGTAGATACGTCCCGTATCGAAGGCCTCCGGTTTGAGAGGCGGATGGGGAGGCGGCGTCATGATGCAGCGGTGCGCAGGGGAGATGTACCCGGGCCACAGATGGGAGAGACTGACCACCGGACAGTTGGCGCTGTTCCAGAGAAGATCGCTTCCCAGAGTACGCACGTAATCCTGCACCGCAAGCACGTCCGACTGAGAACCGGCGAGCGTGTCCACGGCGGGAGAAGTCTCATGCAACACGCTCTGATACCGGACGCCCGATCCTGCCAGCGGGAAGGAGAGATAGAGCGTCTGCAGCGGCGCCTCGCTCTTGACCACCCGCGCAGTCATGGAAACATCATCCACGCCTGCAGCGAGAGTCAATGTGACGAGACAGGAATAAATGCCGTCGGCCTCGTATCGGAGTTCCACCCGGGACTCCACAGGAGAGGAAACGCCCTGCACGGAGATCAGACGGGCCGGCATGGGCTCGTCGTTGGCGTACCGGATGAGAAGTGTGCCAAGAGCGTGAGGGGCGGCGGGATCCAGAAGAGAGACTCCGGCCGTCTTGTCCGTCACGTCTGAGATCCCTTCGGGACCGAATGTCACCCGGTAATATTCGTTTTCGATGGCTCCCTCGGCAGGGGCCTCCTGTACGGGAGCTCCATCGTCGTAGGGAAGGATCTCATAAGCGGCATATCCGCAGGCGGGCAGATCATCCGCCGTGAACACCAGCTCATAGCCTTTGGCGGTAGGGGGATCGAAAAGCCCCATCCGCTTCGTTCCGCGGGAAACGCCGGCCCGGGCTCCGGCAAGGAAGACCGGAGAATCCCACTTCAAACGGCGGAGAAGATACGGAACTTCCTTTCCGCTCTCTGCTTCAACAAGGCGGAAATGCCCGTTCAGAAGGTTCAGATCGAAGCCGTCCAGCGGTGCGCTGACGGCGGCGGGACCTGAGAGTCCGGCAGTACGGAAGACCGTCAGACGCCAGCTGCCCTTCTCGCCGCACACCGGAGCGGAGATTGCCGTCATGGCGCTGCGCCGGATCTGATGCGCATCGGCGAGCGCACGGGAGGCATAGCAGCCGTGCTCCCACCAGGAGGTGAGATGCTTCCAGGAGGCGTTGTCTCCCATTCCGTACGCGTGCTCGTCGGCCATGAGCATGTCCTCCATGGCGGATGGCAGCTGCCGCGCGTCTGAACCCGCGATGCTGGAAAGGATCTCGGCGGAGCGCAGCACCCCGTGGGTCTCCCGGGCCAGGACGGAGGAAGCCATCTGGCTCGTGCTGGCTACGGGATAGTCCTGTCCGTCCACACCGCCCCGACGCACCGGGAGCGGCACGGCGAGCTTCTCAAGAAACGCTTCGCAGAAGCGCTTCTCGGTACTGCAGATCAGACGCGGAGTCTCGAACTTCTCGTTCCAGGCCCTGACGGTATCGGAATATCCGGTGATATATCTGGAGTTGTCCTTGTATTCGCCGCGGACCTGCCGGCGCAGGACGGTATGTGGCCAGCCCGAATCCTCCAGCTGTTCCAGTTCCTCCAGCAGCGTGGGGAGGGAAGGCTCTGTCTCCTCGACGCAGCCGTTGTTGTTGCACCACAGGAAAATGCGCTGTCCCTCGGGAGATTCCCACCAGAAGGCACCCGGGCCGGTGCGGCCGAAGACCGCCTCTTCGTCCCAGAAGGATTCATAATCCTTGACCCCCCAGCTGTAGTACAGGGGGAGGTTTGGAAGGAAATACTTGACGCCGGCACGGCACAGAGCGGTGGCGTAGCCCCAGGTAAATCCTGTGATGTCGTTGTGCTCCGCCGTCACCACAGGAACGCCGGTCATCTGTTCTATGGCATGGGACGGATACAGAGCACGCAGACATTCCTCCGGAGAGAGGATCTCGCTGATGAGATTCGCCCACAGTGCCGTGACTTCCACGTCCCCGGCACGGATGTGCCGGAGCATGCGCTCACGGTCGGCGGGATCGGAACGCTGGAGGAACTGGTAAAGAGAGTAGGCCTGCTCGATGACGATGCGCGGCTTCGCGTCATCCGGCCAGTCCGCCCGCTCGTCCAGATGATCCAGCGCCTCCCGCAGGAGCACGGCGCTGTCTTCCAGCACGTGAGAGGGAATGTCGGTATACCCGGGATCGTGATGGGAGAACTGGACCAGGTGTACCTCCCAGCGCCGACGGGGCTTTACTGCGAGTTCCCGAGCGGACTCGCCGTCTTCGCCCCGGAGCAGAAAGCGCCAGACCTCCTCGCCGTCCGGGACTGGCAGATAGAGTTCCACCGTCTCCTTACCGCCGGAAAGGCGGCCGCTCCAGACGCTTCTGCCGTTTGCCGTGATCTCGTAATCACCCTCCGGCGCATCCACACCCGCGAGAAAGAGATTGCCGCCACCCAGCGCCTCTCTGCGGATGCAGGGCGTCTGTCGGAGAAATGTCCAGATGGCTCCCATGGCGCTCCTCCAAAACCCGGAATGAACCGGTTCATTTCTTTGGATATTATACTCTTTTTTTCGCCTTCTGTCAATGTGAAAAAGGTTTTTCTTTACAAATCCCGGCGTATGAGATAAACTTAAATTAACTTAACTTAACTGTTCAGGGGAGGGCATCTCATGCCGAAAGCAAACATTCGACAGATCGCCCAGGCCGCAGGTGTTTCCGTTGCCGCGGTGTCCTATGTGCTCAACGGAAAGCCGGGCGTCAGCGCCGGGACCAGGGAGCGGATCCTCAAGGTCATCCAGGAGACGAACTACACCCCAAACATGAACTCCCGCCGTCTCTCCTGTCGGAAGAGCTTCAACCTCTTCCTGGTGACAGACCCGGAGTCCACGCTCACGAACCTCTTCTATTCCTCTATCGTCGGAGCGCTGCTCTCCGAGTGCATGGCGCGGGGATATAATCTTGTGCTCTCCTCAAGGGAGGCGCATTTCTCGGAGTCCGCCGCATACCGCGCCATCCTGGAGTCCAATACGGACGGGCTCATTTTCCTCTTTGCCCCGGATGCAGATACGCTGAAGCTCCTCCGCCAGGAGGGGACCCCGTTCGTGGTCGTGGACGATCACAGTACGGAACCGGAGTATTCCTGCGTTCAGGCAGACTACGCCCTTGCCACCCGCACGGCGACGGAGTATCTCCTGCAACTGGGCCACAGGAAGATCGCGCTTCTGGGACGCAGCGATCTGCCGGACTATCTGGAATCGACCCGAAACGGCTTCCTGAAGGCCATGGAGACCCAAGGGGTTCCCGTTCGTGAGGATTGGATCGTCGGCACCAACGGCACCCCAGAGGAGGACGGCCCCTGTGTTCGCCGCCTTCTCTCCGTTCAGGACCGGCCTACGGCTTTCGTCTGCGCAGGGGATCTGCAGGCTATCACCGGGATGACCGAGAGCCAGGGGATGGGGCTCTCCGT
>JAEEGL012985775.1_pt1 | contig 37123 bp, 27 predicted proteins | sample 9134231 | NCBI WGS metagenome assembly JAEEGL01 (sample SAMN16246548, study PRJNA631951) | gut metagenome | biome: gut microbiome; feature: rumen; material: fiber-attached | host: Bos | place: Iran: Karaj | collected 2018-10 | reverse complement strand
AATATTCGAGAGGGAGTCTCAGGTTATACATCCCCGGAAGTTCAACTCCGCCGCTGTATCCCTGCGACAGCCAACCGGGCACATCGGAATCGGAGACTTTTTTAAAGTCAGAGAAATCCGCGGCCTCGCTCCCGCGGGTCGGCCTGTAATAATAAAAGATGTCCACATCCCCTTGTATGTCGTCTATGTAAGCGGGCTTTCTAATGCCGTATGTTCCGTTGGCCATATCCTTTTCCTATTATCTATAAATATTTTTGTTAGTCGTTTTTACCCCTGATTCTGAACCAATCATCCCTGTAATTTTCAATATCCTCAATGGTGTTTGTCTCGCCGAGGACATTGAACGCCTCGTATGCCGCCGATGTGCCCCTGTCTATGTACACATTGTCCTTCATAATCAGGGAATCCTGAACATTCATGAACGCGTCATTTTTGAATATAAATCCATCGCTGTAAACATACTCGCAGGCTTCGTCATTAATGTAATACCTCGCATACTGCTTGGCCGGGTCATATTCCTCGGGATTATCAACGGTGCTGTCACTTATAATCAAGGCGTTTTCCTCATCATTTGACAGTTCGTACCTCCTTTTCTCCTTGTATTCGATGCCGCTTTCATCATTGCGCTCCTCACCGCTCTCATCGTATATGACACCCACGCGATAGACAAATTCTATTGTTCCGGCGGTGTCCATTGTCCCGTCGTAATAAACCGCATCGCGCGCAGCCGTATTTTCCGCCCCGTTATCCCTGTAATAATGTATCTCTTTCAAAATGTTGCAAAGGAAACACCCGTTTGAATATGTCACATCACAAGGAATATTCAAAGCGTACGGAAGCTCGTTACGGCGCTCTTCGGGGTTGAAACAATATGGGAGTATGTTTCCGTTATCATCATATGTCTTTCTCGCCCTGAGCAATGTGTCTAACTTGCTCTCAACATATCCTGACTGCACTATATTCCTGCACACATAATCAGGCTCCGTATCTCCCGTGAAAACCTCATATATGCCAAGATCCTGAACATCACTTGAAATCAGAATTGGTATGTCCACGCTTTGTTTTACGCTCCCTGTCAAATCGCTTGACAACAGGCGGCAAGCGTTATCCTTCCCTCCGAACATTCCAATGAACTCATCGGCGTCCGTGCTCACGAACACCTTTTTTCCGCAGCAATCAAGGCTGACGCCCGCCCTCGCCGCACGAACGTCTTCATAGACGCCGCAAGAGTCACAGAGCCACCCCTTAAGCACTGAGAACTGTTCCGTGAAATTTTCCGCGTCAACATACTCGGTACAATATTTTCTCGCGTCCACAAGAACAATCTCCTCATCGCGTTTTCTAACCTCATAGACGGTTGAATCGACAATGAACCTCTCAAGCCATCCCTTATAATGGCTATATGTCTCCCATTTCACCTTCCCATCGGAGTTCGGCAGAAACGAGAAATTTCCGCTAACGGTAATGTCCTTACTCGTGCCGCTTTGCGGCGCGAAGTGCCTGAGGTTTATTTTTCTCTTATATGTGTCCATTTCAAAAAATATTTTAAGGCATTCCGTTAACTCTCGGCTCGAACAGATGCAGTACGATTGTTCCGCCGTTATCGCCCGTATTATCTATGTTCTTGTCTATAAATTCCCACTCATACCTGTCCTCAGCCTTGCTTATTTCCACCGGAACGTACAAATCGTTGTACAGCATTGACATATCGACAGACAGTCCGCTATCTTCCTTAAGATACCCGTGTTTTATTATCTTCGTCTCACCATCTATCACGGCTCCGCTGAACATAACAAGCGGAAGCGTGTACCCATATCTCGCGTTATTCAGTTCAAATTTTATAAACACCTTTCCATTATCATCCTCATTGAGGTTCGATGGGAACAGATGAAAATAAAACCCTTCAGTTGACGCGCTGTAATCATACTTATGCGTGCAAATAAATTCAGTCTGAATCCCTGAAAGTGGATTCTCGAATAGCCGATTATTCGGATTATCTTTCTTTTTTGCCAAATTCTCAATGTACTGTCCGTACAAATCGCTTGAATTGAGGTATATCTTCGCGGTATAGAGGAGTTTTTGTGCTCTCCTGTCCCTTGTGTTGTATATCGACATTCTGAGGAACGTCTCTGTCACCTTTTTTCTTTGATAGTATATGTCCTCCTCGTCAAATCCCATATATTCTATTGAGTCGCCCGAAAGGCTGTTCTCATCATTGTTCCAAAGGAGGGTGTCATTGGTTTTCCACTCATCATAGTCCGTTCTTTTCCTTAAATGGATTTTGAACACCATTTTCTGAACATCCTTGCCATCATAAACGGGAACGAACTGTTGCTTCTCATAATCAACAATACTGTTTATGGATGACAGCGCTGTTTCCTCTATGTATTGTTCTATGGCGTCATCTTGGTTGAGCGTGGTGTCAAAATCCTGGGCCATAGGTAACGAAATCCTCAAATCGCCAAGTTTCCACCTTACTGACGCGCATGGTTTGAGTGTCAGCTTCGTGAAAGTCTCCCCATCCTCGGTAAATGTCGTGCCTTCAGTGAAAAACCTCTCATCCTTGCCGAAAAAAGTGTAGGAATACGGATTTCTCGCTATCTCATTTATCAGCGAGGCGTCCCCGTAAAGATAAATCTCATTCCTTATGTCAAATCCGCCGAGATTGCAGGGTGTTATTGCGTTAAGGTACTTTTTCTCGCCGTTTTCCTCGAAATATACCCTCGTCTTATAGTTTTTGACAGATGACGAGTACAAATCGAACCTTCCGTTCCTGATTCCGCTCACCTCGTAGAGAAAAATGTCATTATAGACAATAAAATCGCCGTTACAGAGATGGCTCAAATCAGTTTCAACCTGACTTCCCCTCTGAAACTCACAATCAACATACCCGTTAACAAAAAACTCGTCATCAGGAGGACAAGTACACCCGTTGGCACTCTTTCCGCATACAAAAACGTTCGGATTCTGAGTATAGCAATGCTCATCCTTTAGGACAAGCCTTAAAAATGTCGTATCCTGCTCCCCGGGGGCCATTTTCTTCCTTACAACCTCGCATTCGGAGAAATACAATGGAATATCATTGAATCCGGCGCAATAATACTCGTCGCTGATTGGCTTGTTTCCCGAATAATTTGTGAAAATTCCGCTCACAACCCTTTCATCGTCGAAATTAGCGCCATCTCCCCCGCTTCTATGGAAGGAAATGACATCACTGAAACCGAGCCCCATAGGATTGGATGCCTCAACCACGACATTTTCCGCGGTTTTCATAACCCCGTCGCCGTAAAGTGTGATATCCTCATATCTCGCGACAGTTTCCTTTATGTTCGCCTGTATCTTTAACATACGCTTCCCTTTCCTTCCTCAACATATTCAGCATAAACGACGTCCTTTGTCTTTCCGCTCATTGACACGAAACCGGCAAGGTCGCTTGGCTCGTTTCCAATCCCATATTCACCGTCAGGATCCTGCCTTCTAAGATAAAACATTATATTCTTGTGGAAATAATGCGCGCCGTTTGTGAAGACATCATCATAAAGCAAGTCATCGGGCGTCATATCGGAATACGAAAGAACGTTTCTCCAAAGATATCTACCGCTTCCATCCTCCAATTGGTATGCGCCCTCCGGCATTTCCGTGTTCTCGCGGTAAATCTTGTATCCACCCTTCTTTATGTCCGTACTGTCTTCCATTTGGATTGTCACTTCCTCGAAATGACTCCCATCCACACCGACGCATATGCCTGAAATCTCCGAAAGTTTACCGTCGTAAAATTTACGGGCGTAAACTTTGCTCGGATATCTAAGTGTTTTTCCGTTTTCGGTTACTCCTGACTCGAAATAATAGTTTTTGGCTGTCTTTAATTTCCATTTTCCGCCGCCAAGATTGGTTATTGAGTCGTAATTCACAAGTATATGGTTTCCTTGGTTCACCTCAGGCTCGAATTCCCTGATAAGTACTTTATAATGTGGCTTATAATAGTATCCCTCTGGGACGAGGTTAACATGCTTTTCTATTGATATTAGGCTTCTCGTTTCCGCTGAAAATTCTTCCCCAATATCATAATCATCATGTATTATCTCCTGATAGTAAAGGGTCTTATACTCCCCATTGTTACATTCTCTCTGCGCCGTATTGAACCTGTGATATACGTCCTCAACCGTCTCCTCTGTCATTTTTGAGGGGAGGAACTCAACCAAATCTCCGTAAAACCATAACTTATCTTCAAGGAAATTCTCATAATCTTCCCTGCTTTCGCAATTTCCACTAATGGTTATATCCTCTTCAAGTTTCTCGGGAGATGGGGTTATCCCCCTATCGTTTGCCGCTGCACTATCTATGGAGTGTATCCTTCTTACGTTATAATCCTTACACTCATTATCAGCAGGAAGATTAAATCCCGAAGTAATTTCTCCGAAACAATGGGAGAATTCTATCGGATGCTCCTCATCTTCTTCTACAAACTTATTTTCCTCATACCACTCCTTTCTGCCTCTATTTGACTTCACAATGGTAAGATAAAGTTCACTAAGCGGACGGCCGAGGTTGTCGCGCATCCCGGTTGTATCAAAATCGCTTGTATAAACTATCTGTGCTACTTGATCCGCATAAACGTTCTGAGAGAACGATAATTTGTTCAGTGAATTTGTACTTTCTTTATCAAATCGCGCAAATTTCCTGAGATAATATTCCGCCTCACAACCACTATCATACTTCTTGAACCTTATCTCCTTAAAATCCTCGTTATTCTTAAGGACAATTACGCTCGTTCCGCTAACATCGGCAACTTCATTGATTATGGATGATAATCGGACGCTGAAATAATGATCTGCGTCATACCCGCCCTTGCCAAGGCTTATAATCTTGACAGGGTTAGCCGTTTTTCGCTCATTTGGGCCGTTTTCTATGAAAGATAGTATAACATATCCATCAACAGAAAGATTGTGTTTTGTGAACGATTTAAACGTCACAAGTTCATTTTCCGTCTCGAGGCTCTTTGTTCCGATATGTGTTTCCATCTTACAACGCAGACCGTTCACCCTCACGTCGCCCTCCGAGAACGTAACAATCTCATGCTCCCTATCAGAATCATACGGATATGTAATGCAATAATCCCAATTCCTTTCAACTCTTCCACGGAACTTATTCATCTTCGGAACGAACGAATAGAGGCTCCTGTCGGGATACATGTCAATCATCTCCCACGCCTTATTGTTGTTCATGCACTTGTTCAGGGAATATTTTTTTCCATCCGATACCGCCGTAAAGTTTTCGACCCCAATTGTCGTCGGGTTAAGGAAGCCAAACCAACCGTTTTGTTCCCTTAAATTGTTAAAAATGGAATCAATATATGAATATAGTGTGTCATATTGGTACAGATGGGTTTCTGCGGATGTATTGTTTAGAATAGTTGAGCCAGACTTTATCTCGAGTCTCTTTTCAGTCTCCACTTTCGCTAAATGATTCCTTAGTTTGTCGCTAATGGTGTTAAAATATTCATCATTTGTATTTCCAGAATTGACAACATTAAACTCCTTTTTCCTAAGGAAATGGTTGTTAAATATGTCGTACCCGCAATGGTAGACGATAGGATACCCCTCGCCGCTTGTTTTCGGATGCGAAAATCCTGTGTCCATTGTGAGCCCGCTTCTAACGAACGTGCCGCTTTTGTAACTACTGAAAGCAGTAAGGGCGGTCGGCGTTTCTCCTAATACCGCATAGCATTCATCGCTTCCCTCCTTATAGACGGGTTCGGTTAAAACGTTGAACAAGACATTTGAACAAAACGGCGTTATAGTGAAAGCGAGCCTGTACTTGTTTGACTCATCCTTCTCCTTGAAATACCTGAGGTATGCGTCCACCCTATACGCGCTTTCCGTATAAGGAAGAACTTTCTCATACGCCTGAAGCTCAACATTAATGTTGTTTTCCTCATTAACGCCGAGCCTGTGCTTTCTTTCCCCTAACAGTATCTTAGTTGTTGCCATTTTATCTTGTCGTTACCTGAATTGTATCGCTGTCTATCTCTACGTGTCCGTACAATATTTGCCCGTAAAGGCCGTCTATCTTTAACTCATATTCAACCGTCATGACATATCTGCCATCCCCAAACTCGCTTGCAAGAATATCGTCAGCAACCGTTCTTAATATCTCATAACCGCTAACATTATACCCCTCATCATAAATTCCTGCCGCATTCAATATATCGAGATACTTATAATTCTCCTCATCTTTCGTGTTCGCAATACGTATTCCAAGTTTCGTGACCATTGAGGCATTCAGAGGGCCGTTCACCCTAATAGTGAGACTTGGTATAGTGATCATCATTTCAACGCTCTTTATATCGAACGCTGCAAGTACCTCAGTTCCGCTCTCTATTGCCGTTTCTACATTGAGGTTGGCGTCGTATGACGCCTCAATCTCCTTATAGAAATGCGCGGTGTAAACTACGAAGCTATCCTGCGTGTCATCGTCGGTGTGCCCCTCGTCTGGATACATATCGGGATTTGCAATCAGGTTTTTGAATCCTTCTGCTGTATATAACCTGAATATCGCAAGCATATCAGAATCTTTTCCTGCATAATACCACTTGATGTCGGGAACCGTCGTTGAATTTTGCGCTGCAGCGAAATTTTCATCGCTCAACTGTGTCCAGGGGTCGTAAACACCAAGCACGAAACAGTCGCTCTTCCTGTTTTCTTCGCTTATCGCAGACACATCTCCGGCGAATATCTTTGTCCTGTTTATCTCATTGCTTGGCTTGAAATGCAGGTATCCGCCATCTCCAAGATTTATCTCGAATGCATTCGTACAAGAGCCACCCCAATAGATTACGTCATTCTCTTGCCCTTCCTTTAGATGTGTTCCATCGCTAAATGTAATAGCACTTATCAGCTTCTCCCTTAGCAGCGATAGATAATTCTTTTCGCCCTCATATTGCCTTGTGCCGTTCACGGTTTCCCTGCAAAGCAGGAAGTATCTTACCGTTGTGTCTGGTACGCCGCCATCTCCAAGGAAGCGAACGGTTTCCTCGATATTCTTTGTTTCCGGATCAATGTTTGAGCCTGATGGGGCGCTGCATTTTACATATACGCTATAGTTCACCTTATCTGTCAGCGGGAGGGTGTTTTCTGTTTTGTAAACGTTAAAATCATTAACATCACCCCCATTAAGTGTCCACCACTCGTTTTGGCTATACCCTTTATTTGAGGGCTCATCTGAACAAACCCTAATACTGTCAAAGGTGCTATCAAAAAGAAGCCCGTTTACAATCGTAAGACTGTACCTATTAGACAGATTATTTGTTGTAAAATCACCGACTATCGCGCACCTTACAAAGAATGGCTTGTAAATGGATGGCAATGTAAGCCAATCATCGCTGACAGGAATTGCCGTTCCCGTCCCGTTTGCCTCAGTGAATCTTGCCGAGTAATTATTCTTTCCGCTTTTCTGCCCGCCCGAACTGTTTAGAATGGTATAATATCCCGTAGTCGTTGGCGGTTCGTTCAATGTCGGATACAGGAAACTTCCGAAATTCAAATCATATCCATCTTGTTGCCCGTTTGAAAGATACAGTACCGTCGATGTCTCATTTTCATCTCCAAGTCGCTCTCCGTCTCCACCCTGTTCTATTTGGTATGGTGTTCTTCCGTATGCGGGTTTAACATCTATCGTTGAAGTTCCCTTCTCATATAGTGAGCCCCTATAGGTAAGCGCTTTCTCTGTATAGAATTTATCCTCAAGTGCCTCTATACCCGTATCGGGATTTGAGAGTACGCTCTCCCACCAATTGCTATACGGGAGTTTTCCTTTTATCTTCCTGTTGAATGTCATCTTGGTTGAACCACCGATAAGCACGTCAAACTCTTTCGGCATAGATGGCGTAAACGTATATGCCGTATATGGTGCCGTGCTGTCACAGGAATCGCAAGTATAATAAACTATAATGTCATATTCTTCGTCTGCCCATAGATATTGCACGCCATCGTTCGTTAATTCTGATTTATGATCCCCGGACTTGTTTGTAACCCATACTTCGCACACTTTTTCGCCCGTTGGGCATTGTTCAGTTGGCCACTTTACCTTCACATTAGCCCTGCCTTCAGTATCTGTTATGTCATCATCATATTTCGTCTCGGTGAAATCGTTTATTTCTATCGTTGTCCCTGAAATAAAGCACGGCTCTTCCGAATCTATTATAAACTCCCTCTTTATGTCTTCAAAAATGTCAGAAGAAAAAGTTATTTCATATCGCCCGGAGGAAAGTCCATCTAATTTCATACTTGATGCCCCAGAAGGGTACGTTCCAGAAGAAACAAAATTACCGTCCCTCCTTAGCGTATACGTAATTTGATTTTCCGATGCGGTGTCTATTCCACCAATGAATATGGTAGCGCTTCCCTTGGCGGACGGGTCACATAATCCGCCTAATACCGGTTCGGTTGTAATCTTTATTACGCCCATACCGTCATTTATGGACGGGCATTCTGCGAAGAACTCTTTATAGAATCTATCAAGAGCGGTTGATCCATCGCGCAATCCAAAATAAAAATAAAATGAATTGTTATATATTGGAAGGCTTGCCCTGCTCCCGTTTATTATGAGATATTTATTTTCAGCACTTTCGTTCCCATTAAGTCCAAGCCTGAAATCGTAATAGTCAATGCTCGTATCCTCTATCGTCCTCGTATATGCCGTCGCTCTCGCATACGTAGAACCCTCAGGCTCCTGTCTTCCATTTATATTATTATATGCAGTTGAATTTGTCTTAGACTCCAACGCGCCGTCAAAATTGTTTGGCAGCATTGAAATGAAGTCGTATTCTACTCTCTTTGTTATCGGATTTTTCCTTGTTGCGAGTCCATTGTGGTTCAGTGTTGCGAACTCCGAACGGAACCCACCATCGGAAATTTCATCCTTGGAAATTAGTCCTGTCGGAACCAAGAACGCCTCATCAAATGTAACCTCGTTTCCGTTTCGCTTTACTATCGCCTGCCTTTGTGACATTGTAGCGCCAAGTTCGCAGATTCTTGAAAGGTTGACACAAGACTTAATGTTCGACTCCGCATTGAAGCAGGCTATTCCGAGGAAATGCCCGCCGGGCTGATAGAACGAATTTTCGTAATTTGCCTCCGTTTTTCCGTTTCTTCCACTCCTTTGAATCGTATAATTCTGTCCGGGTCCTGTATACCCCCAATCAATACCGGCTGCCTCCGTTACTTCATATTCGTTCGGATCGTTGTCTATGTCGTTTCCGTATTCCGTATTCTTCGCCCACTTCTGATAATCTTGGAATGTGTTCTCGTTCTTTTGTACATCCTGCACACCCTTTCCGCTGCATATAGAGCCACCATTTCCGGCCATTCCGTACATATATGCCACGGTATCCATATTTGTTGCGGCAATATTTGTCGGCATCTGATAGGATGACGATACAAGTTCCTTGAATGTCTGCGGTATACCGTCTATGTCTCTTTCAGAAAGGGAGCCGAGAAGTATAATATCGGTTGTAAAATAGTTGATTTTCTTTTTCCCGTTATACCAATCGCAGGGCCTGAAATAATATGCATACTCGCCCTTCATTGTCTGCTCATCATGGATGAAACCGCCGCCGGGCGTTGTATACTTTAATATCTTAACATTTTTCCTTCCCTTTCCTTTATGGCATTTTTGCTTGGTTTCCCTGTCAACGCACCCCTTCTTTGACACAACCTTTGTATATTTTCCGCCACTCTTCTCATATTCAAGGGCACACTGCTGCACATACCTTCTTTGGTAGTTTACATGCCCCTCCATACATGCCTGTATCTTGGCTTTCTTCGGGCCAAGGAGTCCAAACAGGTACTTCCTCTTCTTTTTGATGTTGGCAAACCAACGCGGAATATAAAGAAGCCCGTTAATCCAATCATTATAAAAATCGAACTGAATAACTTCGTATTCTTGTGCAAGTGCGATTTCTATACATTGAACAAAGTAGTCAATCTTATTTGTGAGGCATATTGCCTCATCATCATCCAAGTTCTCGTTGTTCAATGACTTCTCATCGGTTATATCGGTATCAAGTTCTTTTTCTTTCAGTTTTTTAAGGGTATTGTTCAACAGCCTTACCCCTTCCTTCGTCTTTACAACCTGCCCCCACTTTAACTTTATAATGTTTTCAAGGTGAAGTTCCGTAGAGTTTTGCGTTTTATCGTTGCTACATTTCGGCGCAAAGTACCATCCTTCAAGATCCGGACATGCCCCATCGCCTACGGTTATGCAAGCGGCATTTGATAAATCAGCGGCAACGCCACAGCTTTTTAACTTTCCTAAAATGGAGAGTATATTATTGACGAACCCGGCAATCCAAATCAATGTGTGCATAATGGCACATTGGAGAATGAACATAAATGTGATATCTATCCTCATATTGTTATACGGGATAGGATTATTTCCAACATTCACGTTTACAGCCTTGATACCACTGAATCGCTTTTCCCTGTTCGTATTTGACTTTTGAACTCGGGGGATGTATGATTTGACGGAATAAACCTTATTCCAAAATAAGTCCCTGAACTCACTGTCGGGTGTCTTTGTTCCAAAGGCATAAGTATCGCCCATCTCACCAAGTGCTTGTGGGTTGTTTGGCACAAGCATCTTCGTGAGGTGATTGTTCTGATAGTCGCTCGCAAAGTCATTGAGGGAGAAACGGAAACGAACCTGAGCCCTTGTTGGAAAACCCTTCTCTATATCATTGGTTGGAACAATATTTCCGTACTCATCCATCCTTACATAATCAAGATTCATAGGTATCTGATAACACCAAGTACCGTTCCCATCAATGAGCTGGTTACCCATTATGCTGAACTCCTCAACCTTTCCGTCGGGGGTTTTTCTAATCATCTCGATTGTTCCCTCGCCGGTGGTAATCCTGTCCATCTTGCCCATCCTCTCGGTAGGAATACAGCGCTTTGTGAAGCCGTTACTCTTTTCATCGGTGATAAGGGAGCCCATGAACACGCAGGTTGGCTCGAACTTGTAGTTGAGGTTTATATCCTTTCTCGTAATCCTGACGCCAGTACTGTCAACCTCACCCATCTCCTCTACTTCACCCCAAAACGGATGAACTTCAACGCTTTCATTCTGCGAGAATATCTGTGTGAGGGTATTTAGGTTCTTATCCTTCTTGAATGTGTTGGCATTTTCAAATTGGTTGACATCGTAACCCTTGTATATGAAGTCTCTCGGTCTTTGACTGAGCCATTCACCTATGTCAGAAAGGTCGACATCCATGTGAAGTATCTGCGTTCCGACGGGTACGCCGAAAATCATATAGTCGCCAGCGCTATTCGTGGTGGTGGTGAATTTATAATATTTGTCGAATACTTCAAAAACGTTGTTGTCATCGAGGACGAGACGTTTTGACGGAAAGGTTCCTACATTCTGATAACATTCCGTAAGCCTTTCCTCAGGAAGGAGGTTATACCTTATCCCATTATCATCCTTATCCATTACGTCGTCATACGGATAAAGGTATGAAAGGACTGAATCTGGGCTTATGTTCTCATCCGCCGCTATGAATATGGAAAGTTTCACATTCGGGACACCTATGGCGTTATTTGCCAACACGCGCCCCGCCACGCAGCCGTAATTGGCCGTGTGGAGCCTGTAAAGGTTCTCCGTATCTATCTTGAGGCTGAGGAGCTCAAAAACATTGATATCCTGATTGAGGTTCAACCCGATATTAACAAAATCCTCACCCTGAATATTCGCCTTAATCCTGTATGTCCTGTTATCCGGCATAATTCATCTTCTTCTTGTCGAGCCTGAAGAACTTCGTCAGGCTAATCCTGTGGTCGTCATCGAAAAGTCCCTTGTAAAGGACGTATAAAAAAAGGATTGGCACAATCGGTATGAGCACCAATACGACACCGGCGTACATAGCGATATTCTTCGCCCTATCCCATAAACTACCCTTGCGGAGTTTCGCCTTCCTGTCACCGTACTTCCTGTACAGTTCGTTTATCTGTTCACTCGTAGCGCAATTGCAAGCCATCCCTTAAATGCTCATTTAAATAATTCTTATAATCGTAAAGCCCGAGGAACCTGTTCACCGGGTCGGGAAGCGAATTGAGGGCGAACATCTTAAACTTGGATAGCGCCCGTATCCTTTTCGCCTTCCTTACGGTAATCGTTTCCTTGGAACCCGGCTCGAAGGTGACAACCCTTATAATGAGACAGGAGATGATGACACATACGTTGAAAACTAACCTCACCAGCCCCCTGATTATATTGTATATCACCTTGAAAACCCCTCTCATCTCACCATTGAGCGTATCCTTATGTCCTTGTCGGGCATCTTGATTTCAAACATCGCGTCGGCGTCGCTGTTCAAAAGATACCTCGTCGCATCGATGTCTATCTGCGCCATATCCTCGTCATCCGTCACATACTCGGACTCCGTCGAGTCGAGGACAGGGTCAATGCTCTTGGACTGCGAGTATCCCGCGCCGAAATTATTGAACACCCTCAGGTCCATAAGGTTCAGCACGCCGCTGACGTCGCTTATTTCTTTCATCAGCATACTCAGGTATATCGTCTCGCCGAGGAAATGCTTGTTTATGTCGAAGAATTTCCTTATGACGTCAATCGTCTCCGAGATAACGTCTCCGGCGTTATAGTTCTTGTCTATGTAAAGGTCGGCCTCCACGGAAATGTTGACTATCCTCCCGCTCTTCATCTCAACGAAATCGTTTATCGTCCTGTATTTCGCGAGATAATCTGATATATTCCTTATGAGCTGCTCGGGAAGGACATCCGAAAGCGTCCCGTCCGAGTTGATGCCGAGCATATACACCATAACCTTGTTGTTCTCCTCCAACGCTGACACCCTGAACGGGCAGCCGTATCTCGGAGGCATGAGGAGTATGCGGTTCTCATAGTCCTTCACCGTTACGCATCTCGACTGCGCGGCGCTGTTGTACTTGATCATCGCCTTTATCTCATCAACTGTCGGGGCGTCCTTTCCCGTAACCGACGGATAGTTGTTCGTCACCTCTATGCTCTTCCTCACCCTTGACACGATACCCGCGTCAAGCCCTGTCTTGCAGCCTATCACGGCGTTGAGGTACTGTATCCTGTTTATCGAGCCCGCCGCCACGTTCGATGCGGTTCCTCCGCCGACCCTGTACAGGACGTACATTGTTGTCCCGAGTTTCGGGAGCCTGCCGAGGAAGTTGTTCTTCACTATCTTCGATATCTGATACGCGGCGAAACTGTCGGAGGGCACATCCGATGTTGTCCCTATCTGCGTGCCGCTTCCGAATATTATCTTCAGGTACCCCTTGTCGGTGAATTCCGTTATGAATTTCTGCATAACGGGCTTCCACTCGCCCTTTGTGACGGAGTAGACTATATTCCCGCTCTCATCGGCGTATGAATATGTGTACGGGAAGTTGTTCGTGTCCACGTAATCACCCCACCTCTCCGTGTCTGCGAGCGACTCAACCTCGAAGAACCTGTACATAGACACGCCGCTTACCGTCGTGGACTCCTCCTTCTCGGTCATAAACTCGCTCGCGAGCGGATCCTGCTGGAAATCGACACCGTCCTTGAATATGACGCTCTCCACGCTCATTACGTTCGTGTCGGGTATCACTATCTCCATAAACGGACGTATGTCATTCGGCGAGTTGAGAACCTGCTTGTATATCTTGCTCTCTCCCGCCGTGACCACCTCGCTCTTCGTTATCCTGTACTTGACTATCTTCCCGTTCGAGTCCATGATAGGGATGAGTTTCCTGTTCGGGTAGCCATTGTAATCGAATTGTTGCGAGAAGTCTATATCGTTCATAACCTCAAACACCTGTGTCCTTGCCGCCACCTTCGTGCCCCTCTTTATCACGGGGGCGTACTCGTAATTCGGCATCGTGCTGTCTCCCGCCAAGACATCCAGCTCGCAAGAGAACTCGCAAAGCGCCACGGCGCCTTTCGGGCCAGGTATCTTGAGCCCGTTGCTCCTCGCTATCGCGTAAACCGAGTTCCTTTGGTTGGCCGTCTCGAGGTTTGTCTCGTTATAAGCCTTGTCAATGTAGAAACTCAGGTTATCCGCGACAGATGCCACCATATCCACGAGCCAGCTGCCGATTGACGCGTCGTTCAAATCGGACGCTATCTGCGGATAATATTGCCCTATGTACTCCCTGAGCGACGCCTTGTAGTCATCAAACGTCCTGTTTAGGTAAGATATCTTGTTGTTGCTCATAACTTAACAGCCATCCTATTGTTTTCTTCCTTATTTCCCTTTTTCACCGTGTATCGCATATCGAGATATATCGAGTTCGGCTCCTCATCGGGCCTCACCACCTCTATGTTCGTCAGCGTGGTGTTCGCCACATACTTGGACACGGACTCCATAACCTCGCTCTTAACCCCTTCCCAAGTCATCTCATCATTTGGCTCGAATATGAACTTGGCGAGATCCGTCCCGAAATCAGGCTTGCGGATCCTGCTTCTTTTGGGTGTGAGGATAACGTGCAGTATCTCGCTCGCTATCTTGTCCTCCACCCTCTCGTTCATATCGAGAAAAAAACCATCCAGATTGTTGGACGTGAAAGGGAATTTTATGCCGTAATATTGTTTTATGCCCGCCATGTCAAGTGTATAATATCCTGATGATAAATACCCGCCGTGAAAGTTTTAACTATGTTAAAAGTATTGTTTAAAATGAAAAAGGCAAGCACTTGGTGCCTGCCTTTTACTACTTGACTATCTTTCCTCGTCTTTATGCATTTTCCCCTCCATTAGACGTCATCTCTTCCAAAGACTCCTTTATAATTTTTGAAACCATCTTACGAAATTGAGATTCTTTGATTGGTCTCGACAACCTGTCAAAATCTTTTTCGTCGTCGGTATCATGGGCATACCATAGTTCATCCGTGCTATTTTTTTTGGCGTATCCGTCCTTAACCGAATCGTGAAATTCCTTGGCATCCTTCATTCCTTGCGACTCTATGCTTTTCCTGAACTTCCAATACTCAGAATTGGGATTCGGACGGTTCCATAGATGTTGATCTGCCCAATCTAAAATCAGATTTTCATCATCAAAACTATCATACTCTCCGCTCTTTATCATGTCGGCGATGTCTTTCTTTAAAGCAGGATCTGACTTTAAGGCGTTTTTGAAATCCTTTACCGTTGCTTCCCAATACTTTTTACGATCATCTAAATCAGTCGTAAACTCTTCAGTGTCCCGCCCAAAATTGTCATACGGCTTATTATATAGGTTGTTCCATCTTTTTACCTCGCTGGTATCAAAATTTCCAACAGCATGTCCTGTATCGTTGGGCCATGGTTTTGCATTCTGTAAAGACTCCTTTATGATTTTTGAAATCATCTTACGAAGTTGAGACTCGTTCGTGCGTATCTGCCCCTGTTGCTGCCCTTGAATGGGGACAGGTTTCCCTCCTTGCAACCTGTCTCTGCGCATGCCGGCCTTTTTAAGCCATGCGTCGCCAACCCCTTTATTGGGATACTCTGCCGCCATCGCGGTATCAACGCCGCCCATGCCATCGTCAAACGGGTTTATTATTTCTTCCAAAGATTCCTTTATAATTTTTGAAATGATTCCGCGAAGTTGTGACTCATTCATTTTAAGCCTACCGGCGGGATTTTTAGGACCAACCGTAAAGTTGGTGTTTTTCTTGCTCTCTTTATCTTTCTTTTGCTTTTCGAGTTCGGCGATCCTCTTGTCGTTTTCGTCATGGAACTCTTTCTTTGCCGGCCAGTTCCTCATTTGTTTTCTGTCCTGAAGTTCATCTTCGTCGTTATACCATTGCTTTTTCATATCTATCTTAGTTTTCCTTTTTTCTGTTCAGTCTCTGTCCAACTTCGGAAAGCCATATTCCCTTTAAGATATGCCTCCGCCTCAAGACGCACGAGGTTCTTGTCCTCCGTTATTTTCTCACTTGTGTATCCGGACTTCTCTATCTCACCCGTACTCTGCTGTTTCCAATGAATAAGTTCATGCGCGGCCGTCCTCAGGACGTCCTTCGGATGCCTTCCGAACGTGAAAAGCCTTATTCCGTTACTGTTTGGGTCGAAATATCCTGTCTTTATAAAGACATCGCTTCCTTGATCGGTGTCATCAAGGATAAATTTCGGAAACGGGCGCACGGTATAACCATGGTCCGCCATAAAATTAGCGAGTGACTTCAAGTACGGCTTATAATTGAACATATTATCTTATATATCGCCTAAACGCATACATTTTCTTATAAATACAAGAAAGGAACCGAATTATTCAGTTCCTTTCCTCCAAAATCTGTAAGTTATGTCCGTCCAACCGGGCTTGAACCCTCCCTCTTCGTGAGTATGTTTATAAAGCCTCTGGTTTGTTTTGGGATTGTTCAGCGGCCCCTTCTTCTCATTATATGGCCCAAGTTTAATGTAGTCCAAGTTTTCCCACAGGAACGGGGATACGTTCTCCGAGCCCGTATATAATCCTATTTTTATACGGCTGCCGTAAAAGTGCCTTATCACATCAATCATCTTGAATAGCGCGTCCTCATCCTTGCCCTCACCCATAAACAGGACACAGGTTATCCCGTCGTTTTTCTCTATCATATCAACCAACATGTCCCCGTAAAGCTCCTCACCTATATTCTCCCTGAGGTACGGGCTGTGGCAACCGGGACAATGGTGCGGACAGTTCGATATGTTTATCGCGAGTGTAATCTCGTCAGGGATTTCCTCGAACACAACTTGTGTGTCAGTGTATTTCAGCATAATCAATTAACTGTAATACCTATGCTCAGCCTCTTCCTGCCTCGGTTCACTGAAATCCTTGATTCTCTTGAGGTATCCGATAATCCTCGTTAAGTAGTCGAGGTTCGTACTCCCGCACTTCGGGCACTTATCAAGTGTGTCCTTGCTGATATATCCGCAGTCGTTGCAGACAGTGTTCCTTACGTTGAAAGTGAAGTAATTTGTCCCGAGTTTCGCGGCAATCTTCATAAGTTGACGATACTGTTCCTTCGAAAGGTGCTCCTTGAGATTTACGTGGCATGCGCTTCCGCCGTCAAGATACTGAACATAATCTTTTCCATGTAGTTTGAACTTGTCGATTACGGACAGACTCTCGTCCTCGGGGTTGTAGAAATACGAGCTGTACATATTGTGCTTCGGTGATACGAAATACCCGTCAGCCATATCCCAATTATGATGCTTCACGGCAAGATTCTCGGCGGGCACAAACTCGGTGTTGAACATGCACTCGCGGGTCCTGTCCTTCTTGTTGCAAATGTTTATCGTCTCGAGAATGGTGTTGGCGAACTCCTTGTACTCATCGTTGGGACTCACCTCAATACCGAGGAACTCCGCCGCATCGGTAAGGCCGTTAACGCCTACGGTGAGGTACTGCTTCTTCATATCAATGAAACCCGCCGAATAGACGGTGAGCATATTCGCCTGATAGAAGTCCTTGATAATCGCGTTGAATGATGAGAGATACTTATGCACCCTCTCAGTGACCTCGGTGAGATAATCCTTGATATAAGTGTAGATTTCCTCCTTGTTGGCCTCGAAATCGCCCTCGTCAAGCGGCATACCGTCCTCGAGTTCGATACCGTATGTCTCTGAATAATATTTCCTGACAGCGTCCTGAACCGCCCTGTTAAGGTCAATCGTCATGACGCACTTGGAGCCCGTCGCGACGGATGCCGTTCCCATTGAGAATTGGTGCGTGGTGTGGTTGTGCTCGTCATCCGCGTTATCCTTGAGTGAGTTCCTGAGGCGGCAGCAACTTGACAGGCTGTCAGGACTGTCGGACAGGTAGCAGAAGAAACTGTGCCCCTTGCTCCACATCTCCGCGGTGAAATCGGCATACTCCTTGTCGACAAAATCATCATTTCCGTCAGTGAGAAGCGCCATTGTCTCAACGGGGAATGTCATAATATATTTTCTCCTCTCCTCGTTGAACCAATTCATAAACCTCTTCTGAAGCCATGATAGCGTCTCCCATACGGGCTTTGTCCCGTCAGGGAACACGAAGTCGCCGAAAACCCCCTCGAAATAGGGCTTGTCAAAATAGCCGACATTCCAAAACACCGTCTGGTAACCCCTGTTGCCCGCGGGCATATTCATTGAGTGCACCACCTGTTGGAAACAGTTGTCTATAACCTGTCCGAGCGTGCGCGACTTCCTGTTCTTCTCGACAATCTCGTCAATCCTGTCAACATAGTCGTCCCCGTAATCCTTGCGGATGAAATAATCCATATACATAAGGAACTCAGGAGTCGCCACGGCGCCCATAAACTGCGAGGACACCGAATAAACGAGATTAATGAACTCACCGCAATATGATTTCAAGTCAGTCGGGGCGATTGAGATGCCTCCGAGTTTGGTGAGCCCGTCGGTAAGGAACGGGAACATTGTTATCGCCACGCAATAAGGGAAACCGGGCGTACCGCTCTCGTCGTGGCGGTAAATGATATGATGCTCAAGGTCGTAAATGTATTGATCCGCGAGTTTCTTCGAGTACAGGGACTTTATCTTGCTGTGCATAATGTACCTGTTCTGCTGTATGTTCTCGCCCTTGTGTATCTCCTGCCCGAGCGTAACTATATTCTTGTTCGAGACGTTCGCGTTGGCGTCATATTTCGAGCCCGTCGCGGCGTTTGATGCCAAGATATAGTTCTTGGTGAAGTCGTTGTTCTTCTTTAATATCTTATTGTTGTTCGATGCGTCGATGAAAGCCCTCGCAACTTTCTTGTTTACAGACATTAGCGCCTCGGAAACCTGCCTGTCTATCTCTGATGTCGAGATTCCATCATAAAGGTAGAGGCTTTTCTCTATCGAATTGAGAATAAACTCATTAACTTCCTCGCAACAGCCGCTGTATGCCTCTTCTATAACCTCTTTCACCTTCTCCGAGGAGTATTCCTCGAGCCTTCCATCGCTTTTTCTTACATCCATATATTATTCTTCTTTTAGTAGGTATAAATACCTGTGAAAATATACCATGAAAACAAAAATCGGGACAAAATTTCAAGAAAATTTCAGCCCCGATTATAAAGATTTGACTATCAGTTTTTACCGCTCCACTCGTCGTGCATCTTGTAAGTTCCGCGGGCCGCGCGAACCATATCCTCCATGTCCTCCTCCTCTTTCTTGACAGCGTACTCGTTGTAAGCCAACGGGTTATCAAATTCAGTGAGGTTGTCGCTGCTGATTGTGCAGGTTCCGTTATTGAACAGGATGCCGCTCAGGGTGAGTCCGGCGCCACCGCTACGGTTCTTCAGGAGGGTTATTGTCGCGAGGTTATCCTTAATGTCATCCACGCTTCTCGTGATTGACATGACAACCTGCGCTATTTGGTTCTTCGCGATGGAGCCGCCAATCTTGTCGTTGGTGACGAGTTCCGCCGTGATACTGTCCCTGTTACCCTGAACGGGAATCCATATCGCGATATCAAGTTCGGGAGCCATATTCTCGAATTTCCTCATCGTGGCGCTCTCCCTCGTGGTGATATCCTCTTTCGAGGTGCCGGGCTCAGGCTTCACGCAACCGAAATAGTCCACGATAACCATATCAGGCTTGAAACCCTCCCTGATTTTCTTCTTTATCTCCTGCTTGATATCGGATGCCGATTTCTCTCCGCTCGGGAAACGCACAATCCTGATATTGTTGTTCACCAACTCACTGTCGGGTGAATTCTTCAGGATTTGGCGGACATAATCCGTCGTCTTCTCATCCTTGTTCAAGTCTTTCGACTCAACCTGAGACAATTTCGCGAAATATTTCCTGTGCAAGTCCCTGTGGCTGTCCTCGAACACGATTTGGAGCACCTTATACCCCTCGAAATCGTTCTGATCGCACCTCGTTGTGGCGGCGTTCGCGGCTATACAGGTTGTCATGGAGGTTTTTCCGAATCCCATAGAGCCGATAATGACTCCAATCTTGCCCTTGTCGAGCCCTCCACCGAGAGCCTCATCGAGCCTCTTGATTCCCGTGGGGATTGAGATTATATCCTCTTTCGACAAGTCGTTCTCGATATTGTCCAACGGGGATGAGGTGTCGGAATCCCTGCGCTTTATCGCGTTGATATTCTCAATGATTTGAAGGCACTCGTCGTAACGGTCCAAGTCGCCGCTGCCGGCTATCTCCTTGAGCTTGTTCGCGCCCTTTATCATCTCCTGCTGCTTGAAGAAACGCTCGGCTATGTTGCCGACTTCCTCGAGCCCCTCTATCGACGACCTGCGGATTTTGTCAACCGCCTCCTCGTAATACTGCACATCGTCCTCCGTGACAGCCTTCTCCCTTAATTTTATAAGGAGGGTGTCATATTTCGGCACCAAGTCATACTCGTTATAATATTCCTTGATTACGCCGACGACGGTTTTCAGATATGTCTCAGTAAACGCGTTCTGATTGATTATGGAACTGAAGTCAATGAAATACTCAGGCTCCTCAATGAAAATCTTTATTAGCTTGAACTGAAAATCAACTCCGAGATATCCTAAATTATCTTTCTGAAGTTTAGCCATTTTCCTTATATGTTAAATCCGCTTTTAAGCAAGCGGATATATGTAGTCCAAACTATTTCTTTTTCTTCATGTTGAGGAACAGGCGCTCGTTGTAGCCCTTGAGATTCAGGTCGTACTCCCTGTCACCGTAGTGTACACGGGAGAAATAACGTACCGTCTCACCGCTGCAAGCGTAGCTGAGTTTCCATTTGATTGCCGGTGTAAGATCCCTACGCTCCTTAATGAATTGGTTGAAAATGAAAGCCTCGAACGGAGCATACACGCCCTCGCCCTCGTACTTGTTCTTTTGGTTGATAATGTCGATGTTCGTCCTGACGAACTTGGGATACTTGTTGCCGTCCCACTGAACGGAACGCACCTCCTCGCCGTTGTCGAGGAACGCGAACTTAATGACGCAAGGCGCGTCACTCGGCTCGCCCGCGTAGTCGTTGCGGTTGAAGGGCTTGTTGTACTCCCTGATTTCATCCCCCGTCCACAGGTACACCTGCTCACTGTCGCGAAGCACAATGTACGCGGGATTGTCGAGGTGGAATTGCTGTCTCTCAACCCAATCGTACATCTGCTCCTTATTCTCGAACACCTGAGGCGCCGTGAGATAGTTGTAAATGTCGGTTTTCTCTTTAAGATCCCTGTCGATCAATTCAACACATGCCATCACGGCGTCGGTAAGATGCACCGAGCCGAGCGATTTCTCCTGAAAATTGTTGATCGCGAAATTACGTCGGCAAACAATGTTGCCGTTCACGCTGAGAACGAAATCAAATCTTTCCTTCACAGGAGTTTCAAATGTTTTTTCTACCATTTAACTCTTGATTAAACGTTAAACAAAATTCTTTTCTGTTTTTCAAATATACAAACTTTTTGATTCCACGGATCAACTTTCCAGGCATTTTTCATACCTTTTTATCTCCCGTTCAGCGAAACTTTTGAACGGGGCGAAGAAAGATGCGAATCTCGTGTCCCCCATAAGTTCGTCAATCTTGTCCTCACAAATATACTGATAAAGATTTTTAAACGAGCGCCCCTCCGGGTCCTGAGGGGCGTGCATCATCGCATCCATCTCCTCTTTCGCCTCCTTTGACAGCAAAGGATGCTTCAAATCTATGATTTTCGTGTTTATCTCATAGAAATCGCCGCCATATTCCTTGTTGGACACGCCATTCACGATATTCTCATGAAGTTTCAGGGGCTTTTTCTTCTCGGAAACCCTCTCATCTATGAGTTTTTTCGCCCTTTCCTTAACCTCATCCACGGTTACCTCGCGTTTTTTCGCCTCGGGAACCAATTTGAAGAACCCATCCTCGGAAAGCCCCTTTATGTTCCCTATGTTGTCGCTGGCATCACCGGTGAAAATCTTCTTGACGAGGACATTCCTGTAATCATAGCCGAAATTCTCATAAAAATTCTTGTCGGTAATGAATTTTTTCAGCCCATCCTTCTGATTGTATATGCAGACATCCTCGGAAAGGAGTTGCGCGAGGTCCATATCGGCGGATATGATAACAATCTTCTCATTCGGCTTCTTATGGAGGCAGTAATAGGCGATTTGATCATCGCCCTCCGTCACCTCGTCAATGTTCCACCGTATATACAACTCATTGAAATACCTGCAAAGCGTATCCCTTTCCCTGTCGAAATTCGCGTCTATGAACTCATCCCAATCCGACTTTTTCCTGTCATTGTGCTTCTCCGCGACTCCGTTCTTCTCCTTGAAGTACCTCGTCATATCACGAAGTTTCGCGTTCACCGCCTTCATATAATCAGAAACGCCGTATTCCTCGTAATGCTTGTCGCGGTTCTGCTTGTAATGCGGATATATCTGCCAACGCAGGACGCCTGAGAACTCGTTATCAAAGAAAACATATATGTATTGGAACTCTCCCTTCGTTATCATCATCCTGATTTGTAGAAGAAATTGGAAGATTCCTCCGTAATGGACGCCGTCGGAATTAACCTTTGTGTCCGCCATACAGGAGAATAATAACGAATTACCGTCAATCAGCAATGTCCTGAAAGGCGGTTCCTGAATCATTTCGGGGTGTGTTTCCTGTATTCTTTTCTTAATCGGCTGCGGCATTTGTTTTTTCTGCTTTCATATCGCAAATATACGAATATAACCCGGTATTTATTATAAAATAGCGTGTTAATATGAAAGTAAGATTAACGGAGTCACAACTCAGGGATATAATAACAAAAACGATAAACGAGTCCATGAACGAATGGACGGATGTGGCCGGATTTCCGACGGGATTTGTCGCGAAAAAGGGAAATGATTGGAAAAGAGGGGTAATGGACAAATATGTAAAGCAGAGTCCTGATCTTGACCCCGCCGGTTTCCAATGGTTCGGCGATGTGCTTAAACACAATGGGAAAAAACGCCCCAAAGCCGCCCCTAAGCCGAAAATAGCGAAACCCGAGGGAATGGATGACATTACCTATATAACGAAATTCGCCCCCAAATACAACAAGAGGCTCGCGAACGGACTCCAAAAACTGCGTCAGCACTCGGATGAGTCGAAAGAGCAGTGGGATACGCTCGATGTCTCCCATTTGAGGAGCGGCGACGTCGCTCAGGCGTTCTCCGACAGGTACTACATATCAAATTTTGGAGGAATAGCGATTTCCAACCCGACAAACACGAGCAACTGCCACGTTTTCGTGCCGTACTTCGACAAAAGCACTAAGAAATATCAGATAAACCTCAGGATTTACGATGGCGACGTTGAGGTTGAGCACCTCTGCCCATCGGTGGCGTCACTCGTGCGTCAAAATTTCGGAGATGAGTGGGCCCAGCACATAGTGGACTTGGAAAGGCAGGAACTGCAGAACGGAACAGCCGTTCTCGCGGGAGAGGATACGGATTTTTAGCCATAATAAGCCATACGAAAAATGGACGGCTTTTCCGCCGTCCATTATTTTTTACGCCCTGCGTCTGATTACAATCCTGAAATAGGGATATTCTCCGTTTATCGACAAATCATTGTCGTCATCACCCTTTCTGAACCGCACAATCTCGAACTGCCTCGGGGAATACACGTTGAGGAAACTGATAGGAACCCCCATATTCCCGTAATAGTCTTTCGGAATCAGTTTCACCTTAGGCACCTCAATGGCGTCAAAGTTATCATACCGTTGATACCTATCCGTCGAGAAAGTCTCCGAAAGGTATATCTCAGCCTCGCGCTTTTCCGTATCGATGTTCGTGAACCAACAGATATTCCCGAACTTTTGATACACCTTGCCATCCTCAAGGAACTGCTTTTTCTCGTCCTCAACCTGCGTGAGCGGAACCTCGAAAATCTTTGGCGTTGTATAACCGAGCCAAACCTTGTCCTCCTGTATGAGGGAATAGATTTCCTTGTATGAAATCGCGTTCATATTACCAATGCACAAAAAATGGCATCCGATTTCCATTATTTGTGATATGAATTCCCTGAACAGTGAGAACGGGGGGTTAGTCACAACCACGACATCGCTGCCATCGCCGTTGTCACCACGCATTATCTCCCTGCACTCCTCACTTGAGAACGAGCCGTCCCCTTTCAGGAACTCAATAGGTATCTCGGACTCATCTGGCGCGGTATATCCTCCGTTCCTACCATCCCATACCCATTTCAGTCCGCATTTCTCATATAGGTTCTTGTCCATTTCGCGAACAAAACCGTTCCCGTTGGGAACATACTGCGTGCAAATCAGCCTTTTAATCCCAAGGCGTTTGAAATTCACGGCAAAATATGTGAAGAAGTTGCTGCGTCCGAGATTGAAGCACTTGTCAGCGGGGCAATACACGATTTTGTTCTTGAAGAACTCCCTGTATTGTTTCACCTCGGCATCGATATCAGTCTTGCGCGTATAAAATTCATCATTTTTGCGCTTTCTCGCCGAATCGAGGCTCTTTTTCTTGTAAACCGCCCCATCGTCACTAATTTCAGACTTTACGGGGATATACCTGTTCGGGTTTTGAGATAGGAATTTCTCCGAATACCCGTCAACGCACATCATCTCTCCGTTCGTGATTAAAAAGCCCTCAGGGGCGCTGAGTCTATCCTTATTCATTATTGTCGTTTTTAAGTTCGCTAATCATCTCGTCTCGCATCTTACGAATTTCGTCAGATGTGTAGGCGCATCCATGGCATTTTTCGTGGCTCTCTTTCGTGAGCATCACCAAGTTATTGTAATCAATACTGCTGCCGCCAAACATCCAAGGCACAATGTGATGTTCTACCATATCACTGATATCATGCTGAACATGAATGCCGTTATGCCACTCAATCGGGTCATAGCCCATCTGTTCATTGTACCTGCACTCACGATTGTCTTTTGAGAACGTCCTGCTTTGGATATATTTGTCTATGAGTTGAGGGTTTGCGCCGTCTAAAATCCACTCATAAACGCCCTCGAACGTCCTTACCTCCCTGATATATTTCGATATATCGTACAGCACTTTAGATGCCCAATATACATTTATTTCATCATTTCTATGCTTTGCGTAAAGCCTGCCCCAGTCCGCTTTCGTCATTGACTGATACATCGGGGCGAACTTGTTGTTCAGCGAACGGAAAGTGCGGTTTATCCAATCAATGATTTCCTTGTACAAGGAGATGACATCATTAGCCGCCTCTTTGTTGTCGCGATTCTTACCCATAAACTTGCATATCCTGTCATCGAGTGGAATCTCATTGACGGCTTTCTCATCAAACCCGTTCACAACAACGCAGTCATAATAGGATGCCCAATCAAGCGCAAGCTCCAAGATTTCTTGCCGTGTCCCGAAATCCTTAGCGGAACCCTTGGCACCATATCTATATCCATTATACTTAGAATTGGTGTCATTTGTTTCTTTGATATCTTTCACGGAAGCCGCGGAAAAATACTCTTTTAGGGTGTCGACAAAAATACCGGCATGAACACAGTTTCTGATCTCCTGTGCTGTCAGGGTGTTGTTCGGCTGATTGATAATCATGAACCATTCCCTGATTTTTTCATCGGTTCCCTCACAAATCTGTATTTTAACCTCATAATTGAGTACACGCTCCTGTATTTCGACAGGCAACTCGTCGAACATCCATTCCTGCGCCAATCCGCCGAAATCGAATTTATACGGACGCCCATCAACAAAATCACAAGCGGTTATTAACCTCTGTTGCCCATCAACAAGTAGCAATTTTCCACTATATTCACTCAAATCAGATGGGATTCCAACGTAAATTGTACCTATCGGGGCTCCATTGATAATGCTCTCTATTATTTTTGTTCTCCAATATTTGTTTTGATCAACAATATAGGTTCTTTGGAATTTCGGCTGCATTATTAATTTGCCATCCATACCGACGACATCTCCGAACCGTTTCAAGGAATTATTCACATATCCGGAAACGATGTCTCTAATCTTGAACACCTTTTCGGTAATCTGAATGTCTTTTTTCTCGCCCTGTCCGAAAATTTTAATGAACACGTCGCTTTTTAAATTCTTTTTTCGCATACTTTTATTTTTTTTGATTTGCGCAAATATAAGAATACTTTTCCAAAAACCAAAAAAAACGCGTCCTTTCGGGCGCGTTTAACATTTCCATTGTCACTATCGTGATTATGCCTTAACAACGGTGACAACAAGTTTCGAAGGATCGAACGTTGTCTGTCCCTCATTGTCGAGTTTATACTCGGCGCCGAGTTCTGTAGGTATCGAGGCGATAGCGAATGTGCGCTTGAACTCCTTGTACTCTCCCCAAGGATATACAGCCTCTCCGCCATCATAGTTGAACTTGATTGTTCCGTTGAACGCGGTAAACTTGACACCGCACCAAGGATATGCTGCACCGGGAGCATTGACAGCACCCTTCCAGCACCTTTCGCAATTTGCATAGTGGTAGCCATCCTCGTACTCGATAGGCTGTCCGTTTCCGTCCTTCTCGATGTCGTTCCAATTTGCAGGACGATTTGCGACGGTGTTCCAAAGGTCCTCCTTGTAAGGAGAAAGGCTGTCGGCCCATACATAGTAATCCTTAAGGGCGCCGTTCGCATAGGAGTCATTCCAAGTTTCCTCGTTCCAAATGTAGTCCCATACTCCGACTTCCTCTGTGGTATCCTGCATTGAATCTGCGTTGACGAGTTTCTTCGCCACCTGCGCGGTGAAATCTATGTCCGCCAACTCTTCATTGGTAAGTTCGCGTTCCTCGTTAACTTCAGCTATTCCGGGCATTGAGCCATGCGCCTTATAATAGTCCCTGATAAACTTCTTTGCCTTCTCATGCTCGGCAATGAATTTCCTGAAAGAAAGGTTTTTGTTCTCGCTCATAGTAAAATAGATTTGTTTAATATAAATACTTTATCAAATGATTAAAAACATATAAGATAATAAAAGGGCGGCAGAACGCCGCCCTAAAAGCAATGCCATGACAAACACCTTACTCCACAGGCACAACCTCGTCAGATAACTTGCCAACCTCCGAGAACGTAATCTCGCTCGCGTCAACTTGCCCATCAGTCAGGTTGAGTTTCTCCAACAGTTTCGGTATCTCCTTCTTCTTGTATTCAGGAATGTCATCCTCGCTGATTATTCCGCTATGAACGCAGCACATTGTCCCGTTATAAGTGATATTATAAGGGGTGGGCAGCTGGTTCTTATAGACGGAAATCTTGGTGAGCGTGCCGTACTCAATCTCATTGCCCTTTACGGTAGCCTTGAGTTTCTTCGTACCGGCGGTGGCGACACCACCGACATGGATTCCGAGACGGCATCCGTACTTGAACGCCTCGCCTCCGCTGTTTGCGATAGCGGTTGCGCCGCCCATGCTGTTCATATTATCCTTCCAAATCTTGTTCACCGCAATCATTCCGTTCGTGTACGGCGCGCCAACCTCCTTGGAGGCGGCTATACGGGCGAAGATGGGCTTGAATGTCACATTGATAGCACCCGCATCGAATTGGTTGTTTCCCGTCTTCGACACAAGTGACTTGTATGATTGGATACTGCCTATCGAGTCCCAAATGAAGAGAATCGGCATAGGGATGTTTCCGTTATCCTGCTCGTCGAGGAACGTGTTGATAATGTAGCCGATATCCTCAATAACCGCGACACGCCTCTTTGTCTTTACCTTCTCGCCCTTGGAGTAGTCCATATCCCCGCAGAACTCGCACATTTTGGTTGTCGTGAAAAGCACATAATCGCCTTCCCAATCAACGATACCCTCCTCACCCGTCTCAGGATCAATACCGTAAACAGGCTCAATCGCCATCCCGCAATCCTTCGCGTATTGAAAGTCGAAATTGCCCTCAGTCTCGAAAATCACGGGCAGTATCCCCTGCCGCATCGCGGCGGCGATGGCCAGGTTCTTGAGCGTGGATTTTCCCGTGTTTGTCCACCCCCTAATAACGCTCGTCCTACCCATAGGGAAACCGGGAAGTTTGGTGGCATCCTGAAACGCCTTGGGCATAATCAGCCACTCAAGTTCCTTATCGGCAACTTTGCCCACCTTTTCCCCGAGGAAACTCTTCTTGAAGTCCTTGACGCTGAACGCGGGAACTTCCTTCTTCTTTAATGGTTGTTTGTTCGCCATATATCCTATATCTCTAATTCCGCTTTGTTATTTTTCCAAAAATTCTCGAATTCAGCCGCCCTCTTGTCAAGGATCATCCTCCGATATTCTTTCCTGCTCACCGACTTGTAGCAATCCTCGGCGCCGACATGAACCTGCTCACCGTCCGTGACTATGACGCCATCCATGTCAATCCTCGCGTTGAAAATGTTCTTTCTACCATCCTCGCACTGCGATTTTATCTCCTCGAAAGTGTCGGCAATCTCGAACAGGCGCCTACTTCCCTCGAAAAGATGCGTTCGGAAATCGGTTCTCAGCCCATAGCAGATGACGTTGATCCCGCACTCGTCCGCGATTTCAGCCAACTCATCTACCTGTTTCATTGTCAGGAACTGGGCCTCATCAACAAGAATCCATTTCGCATCGCTATTATACCAATCCTCCTTATCGAAAAACGACTCGTTTGGACTGATTGTGCAGCATGGCTTGCCACCGATAGGGCGGCTGTGAATGACACCGCTGTCCCTCGTGTCCACCGAACTCTTATAAATGCGGTACGGAATGCCCCGCTCGTCAAAGTTGTACGCCTTGGCGAGCAGGAGCATTGACTTGCCACTGTTCATTGGGCCATAATCGAATATTAACTTGCACATATACTAATAAGGCAACTCCTCGGCTTCATCGTCGTCCTCACTCTCAGCATTATCGTCGTACTCGAGAGCCCTGTCCTTCGCCTCGCGATACTTTTCCTCAGCCTCGTTCGACTCGCGCTGCTGCCTCCTGTTCTCCTCGTCGCGAACCCTTCCTTTCGACACCCATTTCTTGTTCTGCTTGTCAAAGAAAGGAATTTCCCCGTCAAGAATAATGGAAAGATACTCATACGGCTTGGCGACGAACACATCGCTCCAAACCTTACTGTCGGATATCCATTCGTTAACCTCGTCCTCATTCTTTGAGATGGGGCGGTTCTTTCCGTAATCCACGATTGAGATACTTGTCTTCTTGGTAGGCTTGCCATCCTTGTCGAAAACACGGGTGATTGTAACCTTCAAATCCCTTCCGTTCTCCAAGTCGAGAATGTTCATAGGAACGAAATCCTCGGGAAGTTCGCCATCGTTATCCTCCTTCGCCTCATCGATACTCTCCTGCTTGCGCATTTTGTAGAGTTCCTTAATCATGCTCTTCGGATCCTTGCCGTCGGAACGGACGTTGAATTTCCAGAATTTCGGACCGTCCTCCTCCGCTCCACGCTCAATGCAACGCACGACGCAAACCTCGGAGTGCTTGTTCGCGAGGGAAATCTTCTTCCAACGATCCTCCTCAATCTCGTTACCCTCCTCACGGGCTTTCAGCATATTGTTATACGCGGTCTTGTTCATCTCGCAGAACGGGCAAGCGTCACCGAGTGTCTCGTGATCAATATCCTCGGTGAGTTTAAGGCAAACGTAAGATTTCCACCCGCTCTTCGCAATCTCGGGCGCAACCTTTATCGTATGCATGTAGATTTTTTTGAAAGGTGAATTCGTGTCCTTGTCCACCGGGAGAAGACGGATTCGAAGTGTCTTCTCATTCTCGCCGTCAGCGAGCTTCACATTAAGATAATTCTTGGCATCGTATGCCGTGTACTGCGGTTTCCTCTCGTCAACCTCATCCTCCATCACATCATAGGTGATGTTTCTCCTGTAATCAGCCATTTTTACGCTTAAAATTAAAAAACATTATTAAATTTTGTACACCAAATATACAAAAAGATTGTCAAATTTTTCTACCTATAAATACCGTATAATATGGTTTTTTAGAATAAAAAAGCCGATAGATTCTCTATTATGTTTGAGAAGTCTATCGGCAAGTGTTCTTATGAGGATGTGAGGATGGTGGCTTATTGATTACGATAAATTCCTTTCAATAGTGATTTATCTGGCTCACCGCCATTTTTCATTATTGCAAGGTCACGCATTCTTGCGACTACAATACGCAAACGCTCAACGCTTTTATCAATGTAATCAACATATTTTTTGAAAGTTGAGTTGTCGTTAATATTCCAAAGGAAATCACTAGGCGACTCTAAAGCATCAAGTATTGGCACAATAGCCCTAAAATGCGAGTCAATGTCTTCTAATACTTCGGCATACGATGAATAGTCCTTATGTCTTGGGTATTTATCAAGATTATAAGTAGTTTTATGTAAGTCCTTAATATCTTGTTTGTCTGCAAATGGCATTGTTGCAACTTTTTCTTTTAGCGCTTTTTTCATACTCTCGGATACAGCCTTCTTGATAACTGACTCGTCCAATCCATGATACGCGTTCTGCTCAGCCTTGTATTGGAGCCACCCTTCCTTGAAGTCATCGTACAATTCATCGAATGGAACGGTCTCATAATCATAATTGCCGCATCCTTGATACAGTTCCTCCATATCACCGGCGTCACCTATCTCAATACCCTCCTGATTGAAACGATTGATGACATAGTTGACAAAATCATTAAGAGTGCCCCCCATTGATTCCTTGATTGTATTTCTTATAATCTCACCAAGGCGTTTCTCATTTATTTTTATGGCTTTCCTTTTCATAGTTCTATAGATGGAATAATTTGTCAAGTGTCTGATTATAAAGGAATCCCTTGTCGTCAAGCGAGTCGGCGATAGCCTTCCAATTCGTGTCACCGTCAACGTCCTTGGCGGTAATCACATACTGCCCCTGCGTGACGCCGTTGTTGTCAGGCTCCGTGGAATAGTTGGAGGTAGCCTCCTTTTCCTTCCAAAACTCATCGGGCGAGACGCTGAACGGGTAGGATTTCTCCTTCTGCAGTCCGAGTTTCTCAATCTGAGTCGGGTTCCTGCGCTCAATCTCAGCCTTCAAGTCCTCGATTTTCTCATCGTTTGACTTAAGGAGTTCCTCGAAAGAGCCGATAGCCTTAAGAACCTCCTCGAACTTACCCCCGACTTCCTTTATCTCGTCCTCAATGTCGTCCTGTTTGTCAGTAAGTTCCGTGACATCGAGAACCTCGTCACCGGGTTGCTCGGTATCGGCGCCGCCCATCGCGTTAGGATCAGCCATTCCCGGATCCTGTGGATTAAAGCCCTCAGGTGTCTGAGCCTCTCCTCCTGCGGCATTCGGATCGCCACCCATAGCGTTAGGGTCACCACCCATTGCATTAGTGTCTCCGCCCATAGCGTTAGGGTCGCCACCAGCCATAGGATCCATAGGGGCTCCGCCACCCATAGCGTTAGGGTCGCCCATTCCCGGGTCACCACCCATGGCGTTAGGGTCTCCGCCCATAGCGTTAGGGTCGCCTCCCGCGTTCGGATCCTGCTCGGGCTGTTCATCTTCACCCGCCTCCTCGACTGTGGAGGGGAATACCGTCATCTCGCTGAGTCCCTTTTTCGCGTCGTACTCGCAAATCATATTGAGGCGTCTCTTGACATCCTCGAACATTTGTTCTTCCCTTGTCATATTAACCGAAAAGTATCTGCCTGTTATCCTCAGTAAGGATTACCTTTTCATCCTTGATGGTATCCCTCTCGATAAGTCCCTTATCCTTCTTAATGTACTTAACTTTTTGGGAGTTGAGTTTTCCAATGAGCTCCTGAGCGCCCTCCATATTATTGCTGTCCATTATTCCTCGGTTTTTTCAATCTCATTATCCAAAGAAACCTCAACGACGGGCCTTTTCTCCGCCTTCGGCTTCTTTGCGGGAGCCTTTTTCACGGGTTCCACTTTCTTTTCCTCTTCAGCCGCGACGTTTTTCTTGGCGACAGCCGCTTTCGGGAGGCCTGGTCTGGCTGAACTTTTACTCTTTTTGAAAACAAACATACGCTTTTATGCTTTATTGTATAAATACATACGAAAAGCGAAAAAGCGTAAGTTAGCGGGACAAGAAATGAATGTAGGGCACTATTATGTTGTTGTTCATCACGAATTTCCTGATGTTCTCCTCCATAAAATCACTTTCCCTGAAAACCGTGTTGGAGGAATTTGAGGCAATCCTGTCCAAAACCTTTGAGGAATCGATGCCGGCGTAGTTGAAATCGTCCAAAGAGAGCCCTATCACGTCTTTTCCGCCATAAATGTACACGTGATTGCTCGTAACATACACAGATTTCGGCTTTTCGGAGTCCATCCACCGTATAAAACGCTTTATGAACGAATATTTCTCGGTGAAAATGTTAACGAAATAGTAATTCACGGAAGAAACGGCTTTTTTCGCTATGGAATCAATGAAATTCCTCAAATCCTCCTCATATTCCGCCCTTCTCTCGTTCTTCGCGTATGTCCAACGCGTTTTTTCGTCTATATTCCTGTCAAGAACGTGGATTTTATCCTTTCCGAAGAGATCAATAGCCCTTTTCTTACCGATTATGAGAGTCGGCATACCGTTTTCCTCGTATTTTTGCGTTATCTCGATATAGAACGGGGCATCAATGAGTTTCGAGCCGCTTATTATCCTTCCTAAAAACATAAAACTCGGCAAATTTTGCAATTATGCCGAGTAAATATACCAATTATAATTTTGTCTTGGGACAATCCGCTGATTTCGCTTTGATTATGCCGCCCGGTGCCTCACCGTACGCGACAACATCCTTGCTCCTCGTTCCGCCGAACCTGTACACGATAACCGCCGCCTCATAATTTTTTAGTGAGGATGCCTTATTTCCCGGACACCACTTGTTTCCCTGCTTGTAATCGGACACCCAGTCGGCGACATCACTTGACCACATACATACATGCCCCCATCCGCCGTAGTCCATTACGCACACATCACCATCCTGAGGAGAGAACGTCGGCATATCACTCTTTGTCGCGACAACGACAAACCCGTTTTTCGCCAGGAAATATTTCATATAATACCCGTTGCATCCGCGGAAGTTATTTGACGTCCTCTGTCCGTTCGCCGCTGACGCCTTCGCATTGTCATTATCAGTGCCTATAACGCCGTTAAATCCGGCATTTAAGTAATACATGACAAACGTGGCGCAAGCCCCATTCGATTTTGAATTAACGGCGGTGTTATATCCGGATTTCCCGTTTACGGACCAATATAAACGCTGTTTCATCTGAGCCAGCGCGGAACCGACATAGAATGTCTTTCCGCGATAGGAAGACTCCTCGGCGCTTGGAGCGCCATCGGCATTCTTGCCCGTCCATGAGCCGCTCAAGTCCGAATGTATCGTCACGTTTCCAACATTCATATTAAATCCTCCCGTACTTGCTATCCTATTTATCGCCTCATTTAGGGCTTCTATACTAAATACATTATCGACAATCGGAATGTACCTCTTCGGCTGCCTTGTTCCGGTGAATTTCGTCACCATTGTATTGTTCGAGATGCTGTGTTCGACTTTCGTTATCATATACACACCCTTGAACATAGGAACGTTATTCAGCTGGAAATACATCATCGGCATTATGTTGGCGCATCCGAGCATCTCGACGGAGCAATCATAGGAACGATTGGAATACACGGAGTATAAATCCTGCCCGACGCCGACACCGTTCACCGTGCCTCCCCTCTTGGACATATCCGCGAGTTGGAACTTATTCATAATCGAGTAATCCGTGACCCTCGGACTATCCATTCCGACATTTATCTTGCTGAAATACGATTGGTTCTGTTTAGCCGCCGTGACTCCGAACGCGCAGACGCTGTAATTCACGCCCGTGTCGTCGTTCTTTTTCTTCATTATCTCAAGGGACTCCTGCGTTATGTCCCCGAAAGAGTCCGCGATATCGAAAGAGTCGTTCCCGTAATTCACGCCATCAGACTTGTCCTGCTCTATATCAAGGAGATGGGACGGCTCATAAGTGTACATAAGCATATATGTGTTGCCTATCCTTCTCCCCGTCCTGCTCGCCCCGTCATAAAGCGAGTGCGGCGTGAATATCTCCGCGAACGTGTCTATCGAATAGACGTTGCTGTACACCGGAAGACATCTGAACAACAGTTTATTGTCCTGACAAATCTTACCTATGAACTCAAGAATATTGAACGTCACCGTCCCGTCGAATTGATCGCCTATGAGTTTGAACAACTTCTCGGGATTAATGAGGAATTTCTTGCTTATGTCATTGTAAAAACTGTCGACGTACACGAAATTACTGAACTCAGACCTGTCCTTGGATATTCTCCCTCCGTTGGTGAGTTTCTCCTTGCGGAACTCATTCTCCTCCGCCACGCTGTGCAGCGTGAAATCCTCCTGCGTCTGCATTGACAGCCATCTGTCGTAAAGGTTCTTGAGCGTGTAATATATGGCGTTCTTGCTGTTCTCGTTGAACTCCATACTCGCGTCAATCTGACTTATCTCGTATGTCCTGTTGTTCTCCGTCTTCGCGGCCTCTTTATTGAGGCTCTCGCTGACTTTCTCGAAAAACCTGCGGACTATGTTATCCTCTATCTTGACAGGCTTCGTTTCCTCGTCAAGGTGCCCTATATGGACAGGGGTAACGGTTGATCTGTACAGGTCAACAAGCGTCCGGTTAAGTTCATCCTTATTGCTCACGGCGCCACCAAGGCTATCAATATCCGTCTCAGCTTTAACCCCGTTTAACTTAAAGTCAGCCCCCGCGTTCCCATCTATTGCGGAAAGTATCCTGCTCTCAAAAAACGTGTCTGCCCAATTTGAGAAATAATCCGCCATCTTCAGCCTCTCGTCGTCTGTGAACGCTTCCTTAGCCGCCGCTATTGACTTCGCCAGCGGGTTGACAGCCGTCATCCTGTCGACGGCGTCCTTGTTCAGCGACGCGTACGCGACAGCGCACAACAGGAGATACTCAGCCTCCATCACCTTGATACTCCTGTCCACGTTTGAGTTGAAATACGCACTTATCTTGCTTGACAGTGTCTCATCCCCCTTTAGCGGGTTGGTGCCGAAGAATATCGAGTAAAGGAATATTATCGCGGCGGACATTGTGTCCTTCTCGAGAAGCGGGTTGCCCGCTTGATCTATCAGGAGGTTTATCTTCCTTCCGTCGGGAGCCTTGTACCTTATCGATGGTATCCACATTGACTCCAAATCCCCGTTCTTGATAAAATCGTCGAATGATGTGTAATCAAAATCGACAGGCTCGTTGTTATCCCACTTTTTCTTTATCCCGTGTTGTTTGAAATAATAAATCCCGTTTTTTGGATGGGTTATTATCTTCACTTTCCCGTTCTTGTGCACTTCCAAAAGCGGGAAATAGCCCATATTGTTATCTTTTATCTTACAGAAATTCAAGGGCGTTATCTCAGAATCACCATCGGCGTTGTCGTTAATATTCTTACTCATCGACACATTGCCCACGTTGGAGGTTCCGCTTGCCGTAACCTGTATTTTTCCTCCCGCGAGTTTCCTGTTCTCGTAGTCGAGACTCATCTCCGCCGCCCCGTAAAGACCGACTGACTTTAGCGACTCGGAGAATTTACTGAGGTACTCCTCGCCGTATTTCTCAATATTGAACCCGTTCCTCGTGGCCCTGTTATATTGCATATCGGGCTCACCGACACCGTTGTACTTCATTGGGATAAAGTCATCGGATTTCGGCTCTATCGTGAACGTGCCAAACTTCGGCTGCTGTAATTTATACAACGGCCATGCGTTAAATGAGAACACTTCATTCAAGGACGATGCGGCGTTAACCTTGTTAGTCAACGCCTCGCTGCTGTACTTCTTGAAATCAGACTCGACGCAGCGCCTGAACCCCTCGCTGTTGGCGAATTTCTTGAACCTCCTGCTATTTATGAAATTCTCGGCCTCTATGTCGGCGAATTTCTTCAAATCATAGGAGCCCTCGACTTTCGTCCAGTTCTTCTTGCTTTTCATCCTCATTGAGGACACCGCATATTGGTAATATCTGCACAGGAAGAAATAGAGCACGTCCCATGGCGTGAGATCCGCCCTCAACGAGTCATAAGGGTTCGCGCCGTCATAGAATATGTCGCAAAGCATTGTCGGCTTGAAAGTCATCTCGAAGTTAGCATCTGTCTCACTCTCCACATCCGACTCATTGTTTTCGTCGGGCTTGAGATAATCCTCCTGCCAACTCTGCATTGAGCCTATCCCGTTCAATATCGCCTCGACAAACCCAACCTCGGCTATTCCCGCGAGCCTGCTGTCCTCACCGGGGTACATTCTCTCGACTTTTTTCTCCTCCGTTTCCCTGAAGAACGCCGTGAACGGAGGCACATGCGCGTTCGCCCCTGAGGAAGACTCTATGTCCGTGAGCGCCTTGTTGAAACCGCCGAGCCTCTCGAGTGTCCTCGTGCCATCTATCTTAGATACGGTGGCGTAGAAATAATGTATAAACGTGTCGATATGCGCGAACAGCATCCTCATTATGTTCTCAACCGTCGGCGAGAAATCGAATATGTTCCTGAAGAACGAGTTTACCTCCTTCGTCGCACCCTCCATTTTATCGTTGCACTCTTTCTCGAGTCTCGCAACGTATCCGGACGCCCTATCCCTGAACTCCTTGCTATACACGAAAACCCTCTTCGGCTCCCCTATCCTCTCCTTTTTTATGCTCTTTATCACCTCGGAGTCTTTCTCGTTGATTACGTTGCATATCTTCTTGGCGTTCATATCAACCTTATACGGCTCCACACCCCTGCGTATACCCTTGTAGATACTTGATATTATGGCGTAATCATCTTTCTCGCTGAAAAAGCCATCAGGAAATTCCTTCTTATACGCATCAACCGCGGCAATGAACTTGTCAACGTAATCATCCTTGAACTCAACGAGTTTCACATCCGTGTTATAGAAGATGGCGTTGACGGAGAGGTTCGGATCATCTATCATTTGGAACCCGTTCGTGTCCTCCGCCACCTCTATCATGTTCGGCAACGTGTCATAAAACTGTGGGATAATACCCTCCGAGCCCATCAGGAATGAAATCTCGCGCTTCTTTTTCGCTATGTCGGACAAATCCTTCCCGTACGCCTGCCCTATCTCCTGCCTCTCGACCGCCCTGTGATACTTGCTGTAGAACTCGAGGAACGTCGAGATGGGAGCGCCGTCATGATTATCCTCATTGTACCTGAACGCGCCTCCCTCGGATGTCTGCTTTACCCAATACTCATTTT
>JAEEGL011851064.1_pt1 | contig 37123 bp, 29 predicted proteins | sample 9134231 | NCBI WGS metagenome assembly JAEEGL01 (sample SAMN16246548, study PRJNA631951) | gut metagenome | biome: gut microbiome; feature: rumen; material: fiber-attached | host: Bos | place: Iran: Karaj | collected 2018-10 | reverse complement strand
TAGCGTATGCATCCCTCGATAGCACGGATCTTGGCGGCTATGCCGCTGCTTTCCATTTCCTCGACATATTTACGGGCATTGCCGTTTTCTCCGGTATAGCGGATGTTGATGGTAAGTTGTGCAGATGCGAGCACTGGAGCAAAAGCCAAAAGAAGAAGGCTGGCAATCAGTTTGACGGTTTTCATCATTATTCGAATTTGACGGTTACACTTCCTTTTCCTAAAGCCTCCGAAAGACCTGCAGTGTCCGCGATCTTCCCGATACGTGTATAGCTGTAGCCTCCGGCGGCGCCGTAGAACAGGACAACGCAGTCTCCGCTGTAGAGCATCAAATCTCCTGCCACAATGCTGTCATAGCGTTTATCTTCATTGGGCAAAGATACGCCATAGCAGTATTTCTCGTTGCCGTTCAGCTCTGACATGTCAAGAGTCAGAGGGAGTTTCTCCATGAAGGCTTTCCCGGTCCGGGAATCTTCAATATCGGCGGTGAATGTCTTGCCGCCGGCGGTGATTTTGACTTTCATTGAGGTTTCGTCGTTTCCGGATTTGAACACTTTGTCATACCATGAGGCCGTAAGTGAATTTGCTTCGCCCACCTGCGAAGCACGGATCCAAAGACTTTCGGAGGCGAATTTCCCTTCCGGAAGAAGCCGCTTAGCATCCTTCTCAACTCCAGAGATGGAACTGCTGGAACTTGTGACGATAAGACCTATGGTCTTTCCGGCGATCTGTTCGCTGAATTTGAAAAGGAAACTCTGCATGGGAGCGGCCATCTGGCTCCACCAAAGGGGCGTCACTATAATGACCGTTTTGTAGTCATCGAAAGGCACTTCCACTTCTTTGATTGAAGGATAGGAAGAGGCTGATGAAGGGTTCTCCCGTATGGAAGAGATAAGCGAACTTCCGATCGCGTAATTGTTTGCAGCATAGTCAAGGCCTTCTTCAGCGGGATTTATCTCCAGGTAATCCGCACTGACGTGCGTGAGAAGAGCGTCAACGATAGCTTTTGAGTTACCCGTGAAGCTGTACCAGATGACAAGTGTATCGCTTCCGGTTGTCACAGGTTTTAGCGGAGAGTCGCTTTCTTCATTCCCGTTATCTTTATTTCCATTGTCACCGGGACCGGTAGTTTCCGTTTCAGTGCTTTTGGGCAACGGATCGCCAGAGCAGGAAGCCGCGATCGGAGTGATCGCAGCCCATCCGGCTATCAAGAGACTGATGAGTTTCATTTGAGATTGGATTTGAAGAAGGATTCGATCTTGTCATAAGGAATCACTCCGGCCACATCGTCATAAAGGTCGACGTGGGAGGCTCCGGGGATGATCATCAGTTCCTTGTTGTTGCCGGTGAGCAGTGAGAAGGCGTATTCGCTGAAATAGCGGCTGTGGGCCTTCTCTCCGTGGATGAGGAGGACAGGGTTCTCGATCTCTCCAGCCCAGGCGAGAAGAGGCTGGTTCATGAAGCTCTGGCAGCCGATGACGTTCCAGCCGTCATTGGAGTTGCCGCTGCGCTCGTGATATCCTCTGGGGGTCTTGTAGTATGCATGATAGTCCTTTACGAACCATGGAGCGTCATCTGGAAGAGGGTCGACGACACCGCCGGCACGCTCATATGTCCCGGATGCGTAGTCTTTCGTACGCTGCGCCGCGAGGGCTTTGCGCTTTTCCATCCTCTGGGCGGGAGTATCCTCGCTCGCGAAATACCCTTCGACGTTCACTTTGCTCATGTCATACATGGTGGAGGCGACAGTCGCCTTGATGCGGGGATCGAGAGCTGCGGCGTTGACGGCCATTCCTCCGAAACCGCAGATGCCGATGATTCCGATGCGCTCGGGATCAACCATGTCACATGTGGAGAGGAAGTCCACTGCAGCGAGGAAGTCTTCTGTATTGATGTCAGGGGAAGCCATCCTGCGGGGTTCTCCGCCGGACTCACCTGTAAAGGAAGGGTCGAACGCAACGGCTATGAAACCGCGTTCAGCCATATGCTGTGCATAAAGTCCGGAAGACTGCTCCTTCACCGCTCCGAAAGGACCGGAAACCGCGATTGCGGGAAGTTTCCCATCCGTGTCCTTCGGCACGTACATGTCGGCGGCGAGTTCAATTCCGTAACGGTTATGGAAAGTCACTTTGCAGTGGTCGACCAGTTCTGACTTCGGGAAGGTCTTGTCCCATTCCTGAGTAAGGGTGAGTGTGCTCATATCTTCTTTGTTTGTATTGCAGCCCATAAGCATCATGGATGCGAGAGCGATGGGTATGATACGTTTCATTTCCAATGTTTTTGCAAAGGTAGGCCCATTATAGGAGAGATTTTTACCGATTTTTGACGAAATACTACCAAAATCGCAGAAATTTGGAAAAATTTCGGAAAATCCATACCTTTAACGGCGTTATGAAGACACTTCTGCAAGTTGCGACACCCAAGGAATACGCCGACTATCTCGGTGCTCCTGTTCTGCACCCTCTGGTGAACGTCATCCACTATGACGAAGTCTCCCCTATCCGCTCCAGCATGAACCGCTACGGAGTATACGGCCTTTTCATCCAAAAGAACTTCCCTAAGAACTTGACCTACGGAATGAAGATGTTCGATGCCGCCGACGGATCGATCATCGCCGTTGAGCCGGGGCAGATCGGAGGAAAGGAAGACAACGGGGAACCGCTCCACATAAGCGGTTGGGTCCTGATGTTCTCTCCTGAACTTCTGCACGGGACTGATCTGGAAGCGAAGATGAAGGACTATCAGTTCTTCTCATATTTCGCTACCGAGACCCTAAGGATGGAACCTTCCGAATGGGGAAGGATCACCCAGCTGCTCACTCAACTGAGGCACGAACTGCAAGAAAACCCCGACTCCCCTTCTCTCCGCAAAATCATTCTGGGATACATACGTCTGATCCTTGAATACTGCAACAGGATATATCTCCGCCAACTCTCCAAAGAAGACAAGAGCTCATCCGATATACTGAAGCGGTTCCATAACCTGTTAAGGGAATATTATCTTGAGAACCTTCAGCTTGACAAAGGTGTCCCTTCAGTCCAGTACTGCGCCGAGGAACTGGCGTATTCCCCCAGATATCTTGGTGACGTGATCCACAAGGCTACCGGTGGTACAGCGATCGGGTACATCCATTCTTTTGTCATCGAACAGGGCAAAAACCTGCTGATGAGCGGCCACAACATAAGTGAAACCGCTCATCTGCTGGGATTCGAGTTCCCGCATCATTTCACCCGCCTTTTCAAAAAGACAACGGGAATTACACCTTCCGAGTTCCTCGGGAAATGATCCGGTGCAAGGCACGCACGGAACCCCGCAATCACTTGAGGTTCATCTTACGTTCGATTCTGTTCAAGGTGTCGAAGAACCTCCATGTCGCCACAGCAGGTCCCATGAGAAGAAGTCCGAAGGTGTTCCAGCCTAACATGTGCCACCAGCTTGTGTGCGGTCCTTCTATACCGAGTTCCACGGCTTTCGCCTTAAGTTCTTCTGCGATCCTTGACATCCAAAGGAGAGGATAAATGAACAAAGTAGGGATTCCCAGAAGGTATGCTATCCAATACCGCTGGGTCCTTCTGCCGAGGATGAAGTCCAGTTCATCCTGAAGACCGCCAAGCGGCATGTACAGCAGGAAGAAAAGCCCCGCCGTAAAGAAATCTATGAATCCCAGCCAGAAACCGGGTCTGTCCGTATGTTTGAACCTCACTTGAGTGAACAGGATAACCGGAAGCAAATATAGCCTTATTTGCCGATATCTCCTTCAATGCTCCACTACCGGATACGGATTACGGATCCTGTCAGCATTCTGTCCGCAGAGGCACCGAAACTGAAAACATAGTCGCCTTTGGCGGTTTCCCAGCGGTTCTTTTTCTCATTCCATGAAGCGAGATCTTCCCTTGAGAGGGTGATTTCAACAGTCTCGCTTTCTCCTGGGGCAAGCATACCGGTCTTAGCGAACCCTTTGAGTTCACGCAGCGGTTTGTCAAGTCCTCCGGAAGGAGCTGACACATACAGCTGCACGACCTCGCGGCCCGCCACTGTCCCGGTATTGAGGACAGTGACCTTGACCACGAAGCCCCCGGCTGATTCCTCAGCCGATGCTTTTTCATAGTTGAAGGTTGTATACGAAAGACCATAACCGAAAGGATAGGCCACTTCTTTCTGCATAGTGGTGAAGTAGCGGTATCCTACATATATTCCTTCTTCATAGTCGGTGTAATCAATGTTCCTTAGCAGATCCCTTCCTTCACGGGCAGAGCGAGGGGTAACAAGGCTCGTCAGGTCCTGGCCTGTCTCAGAAGGGAAGTTCCGGTCAGAAGAAGAATCCCCGTAACTGACGGGCCATGTATCGGCCAGCCGTCCGGATGGGGCGACTTCACCTGTGAGCGCGTCAGCTATGCTCTCCCCCGCCCTTTCTCCGGGCTGTCCCACCAGCACAATGGCGTCAACCTTGTCTCTCCATGAAACGGTCTGGATCGGGGACGGGACATTGAGAAGGACTATGACAGGTTTTCTTGCAGCATGGTAAGCGACAGAAACCGAATCTATCAGCATACTCTCGGATTCCGTCAGTTCAAATTCGGCAGCAGTGCGGTCGAAAGCCTCACCTGTTCCACGAGAGAGAGTCAGGATGGCGGCATCATTGGATTCTGCCTGTTCTTTTAGCGTCAGACGGGAAGTGGAGGAAGACTGCCTTATTCCGAGATCGAGGGTCATGGCGGCAGAAACGGTCTCTCCGGAAATCTGTCTGTCCGAACCGGGGATGATCTCCGCGGGACGAGGGTAGCGGAAGAACTGCTTGTAAATGGAGGGATAAGCGGATTCGATCTTCTGCTTTTCTGTGGCTATATAGTCGGTGTATTCCCTGAGGAGAGGTCCGCACACTTCGAACCCTTTCTCACGGAGTCCCTGCACCAATGAAACATGGTATTCCCCGTTATTCACTCCGTTGACACCCATATTGGCGGGAATCAGATCGTAGGAAGACACCCCGTACAGAGCGACTGCGCCAGGTTTCAGAGGAAGGGCACCTCCGTCATTCTTCAGCAGCACCATGGATTCCGCGGCGATGCGGCGCAGAAGTCTCCGGTGATCCTCTCTGCCGATATCATTGCTGTACTTGTAGCTGGAAAAGCTGGGGCATTTGACCACCAGTTCAAGAATGTCTTTCACATTCCTGTCGAGGACCTCCATAGGAAGAGTGCCGTCCGAGAGTGCTGCAAGAAGAGCGTTCTTGTCCTCATCAGTGCCGGGTTCGATAAGGTCGCAGCCGGCCTTCGCGGCATCCGCTTGCTTGACGACGCCGTCCCAATCGCTTATCACTACTCCTTCCCAGCCCCATTCTTTCCTGAGGATATCGGTAAGAAGCCATTCGTTTTCACACGCATGTACTCCATTAAGATAATTATAGGAGCCCATCACTGTCCATGGATTTCCTTCTTTCACCGCTATTTCAAAGCCTTTCAGATATATTTCACGAAGAGCTCTCATCCCCACACGGGAGTCGTTCTCCTTCCTGTTCGTCTCCTGGTTGTTTGCCGCGAAATGCTTCAATGATGCAGCAACTCCATTGGACTGGGCACCACGTATCCATGCTGCGGCCATCTTTCCTGAAAGCAGCGGATCTTCAGAATAATACTCCTGATTGCGGCCGCACAGGATGTTCCTGTGAAGGTTCATTCCCGGTCCGAGGATGACATCCAGACCACGTTCCTTCAGTTCATATCCGATAGCCTGTCCCACGGAGTGGGCCGCTTCGGTATCCCATGATGTGGCAAGGGTGGAACCGGACATGAAGAATGTGCAGCTGTAATCTTCAGTATCGTATTCACGTGTCCTTGTCATATTGACCCCTTGAGGGCCATCTGCAAAATATATCGAGGGGATGCCCAACCTGGGAATGGCTCTTGTCCAGCCTGCCGTTCCGAGGAACTTGGCTTCGGGATTGCCCCAAGCCGCACCGCAGCCTACAACCATTTCCACCTTCTCTTCTGCTGTCATGGCGGAGATGATTTCCGGGATGTTGTCAGGTGAAAGTATCAGATTCTGGGCATCGATGTTTATCGCCGCAGCGCCGAGAAAGACGGCTGTCAAGAGTTTTCTCATATCTTACTTTCTGTGTTCCATTTGTTCAAGTCCTTTGGTACGGGCTTCCTGGGCTGCCATGGCATCAACAATGGCGGCACGGACCTGTTCCTCTGTCATTCCCATGGATTCCATGAAATAACGGATGAGGTTCTTGGGACCCTTATAGTCAATCTCCCCCACTTCAATCGCAAGTTTCTCTCCGCCGAGAATGACACGGTGGATGAAGCCGAGGATTTCATATCCATAGCTTTCGAACGGGATTCCGGACAGTACATGGTCATACCCCTGGCCAGTGTACAGGAGATAAGGGACCTGCTGCTCCTTGAGGCTCTCGGCAATCACGGAAGCACCTGCCATACGGCAGTTGGCATTGTCCAAATCCAGCCATCCATACTTGACGGTAGGGTCGTCACTGCCGTGGAACATGGCCACCGGGCAAGGCTTGGATGCCCACTGAAGTTCACCCGTTCCGTCAACCCAAACCGAGCATGCTCCTCCGACGACTCCGGCATATCGGAATCCTTCCGGAAGATGTTTCAGAGCCAGTTCGTCACCGTTGCACAGCAGATATTCGGCGTTGATGCTGTTTATCGCACCCGCACTTCCTCCGCCGATGATGATTTTGGATGTGTCTATCTGCCACACCTCCGCTTGGGAAACAAGGCATGAAGTCGCGTCATAAAGGTCTTCCACGGCCATACGGATCGCCCGGCGTATCGCCCCTGCGACTGAAGGGTTGTTCCACATGTTCCGGGAATCCGTTTCAGAGATGCTCGCATCTTCCATGGCCCCTGACCTGCGTGCTTCCAGCACACCAAGCCGGTAGTCGATAGCGACGAGGGCCATACCTTCGTCAAGCATCTGCTTGTATACGCCCTTGGAAGGATCTAAACTGCGGTCTCCGGACTCCCAGCCTCCGCCGAATGACCAGATGAAAGCGGGACGGTTTCCTTCCACTTTGACGTCCGGACGCGTATATATATCCATCTTGAGGGTATCACGGAAAAACACAGTTTCCTTGACGTAATCCTGTGCGGAAGCGCTGATGCCCATTACAAATGGAATAATCGCCAAAAATATCTTTTTCATAATCACAAATTCTTGATCCTTGCATCCTGCCAGCGGTCATTGTGGAGAATCTCAGCATCCTCTCCTATGAAGGCCTTTCCGGCATCATTGTCACCTTTGAGCCAATACTCGAACCAGGCGGTCATATAGGGGTCCCCTTCACCTCCCATCTGTTCGTGGTCCTTGCCGGTCCTGCGTGCCTGAACGGCGGGAACGCCTTCAGGGATTTCATCGTAGTTCTTGGTGAACACTTCGAAAGGAGAGATTATTTTGGAATCCCATTCCCCCGTTCCTGCGAAAGTCAGGACAGGAGCCTTGAAGTCAGCGAAACGGTATTCCCCCCATTTGAAATTGATTCCGAGCTGAGGCTGGGGACAGCTGCAAAGATAGACAGCCTTGTACATGGAAGAATTCCCGAACTGAGTGGATGCAAGCGCTGCCGCGCAAGCTCCTTGTGAATATCCGGCGATCGCTATCTTTCCGGTATCTATTCTTCCGTGGAAGATATTTCCTTCCTCTTGGCATAGAGAAAGGAACTCATCCAATGTCCTGGACACCGATTCACCGGTTCCGGTCTGCTTGTCCATATTGTCAATGACGACATATCCCCAGGATGCGAGGTGAGTAAGAAGTTCCATCATTCCGTTCGCGTCAGTGTTGGAGGGATTCCCGATATTCACAAGAGGCAGCTTCGCGTCCGAAGACTCCATGGACTCAGGATATGCTACGACAATCTTTCCGATGGTCTTGTCCTGGGAGGGGAACTCCGCGAACTTGACTGTTTCGCTCCCTTGAGCAAGATACTTGGATTCAATAGCGGCGGATGTTTCCACGCCTTTGTAGAATCCTTCATTCTGAGCCTTTGAATGACAGGATGCCATCATGGCCAGAACCAACATGAAACAAATTCTTCTCATTTTGCTTACTGTATATCAAATGTCTTAATATAAGGTGCCGATTCAGTGTCGGGTGCCCATCCGGGATTACCGTTCTTGCAGAAAGAAGTCCAGGCATTGAGCATACGCTCACTCAATTCATGGTCGGCTTCGGTGAAGGGACGCCAGGAGCGGTCGAGAGTTCCGAACATGTACCACAGCTCAGCGGAATGGAACGCTCCGGAGTCAGTCGCGGGATCATCGTCATCACCGGGAAGATTTCGGGTAAACCGGTAAGAGTAAGCCTTGTTGGAGCTGTGCGCGTTCCTGAAATGGCTGAAGCGCCGTACGCCCTCGCCACCGAGAGTCTCCCCGTCAGCGGTGACAGAGCCGATAAGATAAGGAATGTCCGCTACAGAACCGTCATAGACGGCCGTATCGAAGTCTTTGTCGACTACAACCCCGTCCCAATGGGGAACTGTCACCAATGCGCCCAAAGCATCCTTGCCTTCCGTGAGAGCCTTAAGCAGCATGCCCATTATGGCCGGCTGCAGCTTAGCCTCGAGCTCTGCATAAGGGACCCCGCGCATCTCTTCGACACTCTCATAACCGGCCTCCTGGGCGAGTTCATGACCGTCACTGACCTTCCTGTCCGCATTCTCAGAGGAAGGACCCGCTTCCGCCAGACCGCCGCCGCTCTGTATGATCGCCTTGGCGATATACTCTTTTGAAAGAGGGGAAGCTACCAGCTGCTTGATGCTGAGAGCACCTGCGCTCTGGCCTACCAGCGTTATGTTGCCGGGATCACCTCCGAAAACGGAGATATTGTCATGTACCCACTTCAATGCGGCCATCTGGTCCTGGATGCCGTAGTTTCCGCCAAGGAATCCCAATATACCCAAACGGTAGTTGATGCTGACAAGGATCACTCCCCTCTTCGCCCATTGGGTGCCGTCCATTGTGATCTCATTGCTGAAGCCTGCGTTGAATCCGCCTCCATGGATCCATAGCGCCACGGGGAGTTTCTTGGAAGACTTTCCGACCGCTTTTGAAGGAGTCCATATGTTCAGATACAGGCAGTCTTCACTCCTTTGGGGAATCCCCTCAGAGTAGAATTCCTTGGTATAAAAGCCGTCAGTTTCCTTGTCCGCCTGCATTGCTATGTCGCCGAAACGGTCACAGACCCGGACTCCCTGCCAAGGGAGGACAGGCTGGGGAGCCCTCCAACGGAGTTCTCCGACTGGCGGAGCAGCGTAAGGTATTCCTTTGAATACGGTCACTTTACCTTCTTTCACGCCACGGACAAGTCCGCCTTCAACACGTATTACGGGGTTTGATCCGAAGCAAGTACAACAGACGAATGCCGCTGCAAGCACAAATGGCAGTCTTTTCATAATCATATCAATTTGTAGTCGTTAAGGAATGAGCAGAACAGGTCTATCCACGAGTCCTTTGAGGAGCCGTCCTTGTCAGCTCCGTATCCGTGCTCAGCTTTGCTGAAATCATGTTTTTCCACGGGAGCACCGGCACTGCGCCATGCTTTGTAGACCCACCAGGACTCTTCAGGAGCGAAGACATCATGGACAGGAGAACTGAGGAAAAGCGGCATCGCATCCTGAGGTGCGTCCAGCGGCTCATACCAGCCACCATAGATGACTCCGGCGAAGTCAGGACGGGTATCCTCTTGATGATCAAGAATCTGGTGCAGAGTAATCATGGCACCGGCCGAGAAACCCACCATCCCCAAATTCTTTATGCCGAATTCTTTCGCATGGGACCGGATGTAACGCATGGCGTTGTCAGCGTCTTCGAACGCCAATGGGGAACAGGGAGTATGAAGAGCCTGATAACTTATTCTGTCCTCTTTATTCTCAGGGAGGGTTTCTGCAACGGCAAGGTCTTTCAGATAAGTGTTCTGGTACACCTGGACGAGTTCGATCAGATTGGATGCGGGTTCACCGTCATCCTTTATCATAGGGTTCAGCCGGTACTTCAGTACGAATGCGGTGATTCCCTTCTTGTTAAGTTCTTTTGCGACATCTGCACCCTCTGACCAATAGGAAAGCATGCAGAAGCCGCCGCCAGGCACTACCAGCACAGCCGTTCCGTTCGGGTTTTCCGCCGGGAACACCTGCAAAGTTGGGTCTTGGACATTGAAAAGGACCTTGTCGGCAATGTTCACTTCCTGTACCCGTACGTTTCCGTATCCCGGGGCATCTTCTTCGTAAAGCCTTATGATTTCACCCTCGGTGAAGATTTTGCCGCTTCCCGCACATCCCGAAATGAGGACGGCCGCGGCTATCATGCTACTGATTCTTTTCATTTCCGTTCAGATTGACAAGTTGTTGCAACAGTTCAGGGGTCAAGCCAAGATAGTGGGACATGAACCATAGGGCGTTATGGGGGGCCTCAAGGCTTCTCTCATCAAATCTCGCTTGTATTTGTTCTCCGTTTGTGGCCACACGGTCGATCAGTCCGTCGAGCAGGGAGTCAAGATAGCCTGCAGGCTGTGCCGCCAGAAGGTGGTCTCCCCCTTCGACAGCGTACATGACATAAGTGGCGCCGGCTTTCTCCAGATCATCAAGCATGCTTCCGGGTCCGGAAAGGGTCACGCCGGCTTTCTGACATACCGTCTCATCGAAGGGGATGATGGCATCGGCCGTACCATGGAAGAAAATAAGAGGCGCGGGTTTGTTCTTCCACACTACAGGCTCATCACTCTTGTGCCAGATTGCTCCCGCGCAAGGTATGACCGCCGAATAGGCAAAGCCCTTGGGAAGGAGTTTCCTGGCCAGCTCGGTGCCGTTCGCCCTCCAGTATTCACCGGTAAGGACATTCCCTGCACCGGCGCTTCCGCCCATGGCGATGATGTTGTCCGGATCGATGTTCCACTCTTTGGCATGTCCGATTATGAAGCTGGTGGCATCGTACATGTCCTCAACCGCCATTTCGATGGCGTCCATCGTTGCGGAAGTGACAGCAGGATCGTCCAAATGCCCTTCTTCGATGACCGTGGTAAGGGATATGTCAGAAACCCGTCCGTCCTTTCTGGCCTTCAGATAACCGAGACGGTAATCAATGGAAACGACCACGTAGCCCATTGCGGCGAATGGACGGAAGAGCGGGAACATCTCTCCGCCCATATCCTTTCTGGTACCGCTTTCCCAACCTCCAGGGAACTGGTACATCAGGACAGGACGTTTCCCTGTGAAGGAAGGGTCACGATAGACATCCATCCTGAGGGTATCGGTCCCTTTTATGGCATATTCATAGGTTTCCATGGCCGCGGATGATCCGTCAGAGTACTGTGGAAGAAGACCCGTGTTCACCTTTCCGGAAACAGACGCTTTCAAGGTCTTGCCGATGATGCTCTTGAGGTCCCTGACGCCGTCGAGGTCCTTTTCAGTATAATCGATCTGAATACGCTGTCCATCCAGGATAAAACGGTCGATGAAATCGAGCATGTGACCCATATAGTCCACCTTCTCTGTAGGGAGGGCTTCGATGAAAGAAGGGCCTCCTGCCATATAATGGTCAGCTTCCTCAATGAAAAGGGCCTCATAAGGCCATCCGTTCTCCCGGAAAATACGGGAAAGCGTTTCCGGGCCGAAGGCTCCGAAATTGGAGGCGGGAATCATCGTATCCCAGAATGGGACGACCCAGTCCTTGGTGCCGTGACAGAACATGTGCGGAGCCGGCTGTTCCATCCATTCAGGACTTTCCATCCCGATTTTCCATACGGCACCTGCCCAGGGAATGACTCCGGCATAACGGAAGCCTTCCGGCAGATGTGTCGTGGCTATTTCCGCTTTATTGCAGCGCCAGTACTCCGCCATTATGCAGTTCGTTGCGCCGGCAGATCCTCCGGAAATGATGACTTTGGAAGGATCCACACCCAGCTTTTCTCCATTATCCACAAGATAACGCGTAGCATCGTAAAGGTCCTCCACTCCAATCCTTATGGCCTGGTCGAATTCAGCTCCCCATCGGAGGGAATCCGGCAGTTCCTTCCCTTTTCTGTCGAGGCGGTAAGTAATGCTCACCGCATTCAGGCCATGCTTGGCCACTCTGCCGATCCACTTGGCGTCCTTGCGGGTACCGTCTGACCAGCTGCCTCCGTGCACATAAATGAACGTGGGAAGTGCGCCTTCTAAAGCGGTATTGCGGTAGAAATCCAACTTGAGGGTATCAGTGCCTTTCACGGCATAAGTGAAAGTCTCGACTGTGACCCCATCCGGAAGCGCTACATAATCCGCCTGAACTTTCTGCTTCGATGAGCAGGCCAAGAGCGACAGCATCGCAGACACTGTCAATAATGCTTTTTTCATTCCTGTATGAGTTCCAATCCTTTTGAATAAACATTTCCGTTGACAGCATCTTCGACCCAACTGGCTATACTTCCGTTGCCGCCTCTGTCAGTGAAGAATGAGTGCGTCATTTCTATCGTATGAAGGGTAAGTCCTTCCTTTTCATCAGAAACTATGTCATCCCAGAGGAACAGACCTCCTTCGGGGAGAGCCTCCCGGAAATCTTTCACCATACGCTTGAGGTAAGCGTTGAAACGGTCACCGTCGGCCCTGGTTGTGGTCATGTTTTCTCCCCTGTCGATGTATGCCTGATAATTGGAAAAGGCCGCATCACGGACAGAACACTCGAAGAGTATCTTCACCTTCGGATGCTTGCTGTGAAGAGCCTTCAGACCGTCCAATGTGAGGTTGTCCGACACAATGAACGAAGAAATCGAGTCCGGAGCATGCCACTGGCTGACGGCCACATCGTGCCAATCATCCTTAATCAGCAACCCGGCATCAACGAACGAAGTAATATTTGTGGTATCAGGGAAACGTGAAGCCAGGTCTGAAGAAAGGAGAGCGGTGCCGAAAGCCCCGCCGCTGTAGCCGGTTATGAGGACGGCTTCAGGAGTTCCAAGAAGCGGAAGGACCATCTGAAGGGTTTTCTCATAATTGGAGTACCCCCTGTGATGCAGGATGTGTTCATCTCCGTCAATTCCCGTATAGGTGTATTCCCCTGCACCGCAGTGGAAATCACCCGTTGAATAAGGGAACGCAACAATCGTCCAGTCCTTGAAAGGATTGTCCTGTCTGTTGCTTCCTATGCCCATCTTGAAACCCAGACGGCCGACGAAGTCAAGCCGGGAAACGTTATCGGAATAGTATCCGTGCTTGCTGTCAACCGTGTATCCTCTGGCCGCAGTATACTCATCAAGGCTTACTCCTCCACCGAAGAAGAGGAAGATGACCTTGTTCTCCTTTCCTTTACGGAAAAGACCCCGCCAAGGGGTGCCGTCAGCGGACAGGGCCCCTTGGGGCGAAATGCTGTACCATTTCCCGACCTGAGGGTCATCCGTCAGAGAAGGAGAAACCTTGTTGACCACGACGTTCACTGCCGCGAAAATGACAATGGCGAGCGCCACCAGCACCCCCAATGTCCACGCTGATATTTTCAAAATCTTTTTCACAATGCAAAGTTCAGCATTAATGCCGGCCGTAATTGAACGATACGTTCATACTCTGAGACGATTTGTTCAAATGCTTGAAAGTTTGGTATGAATCAATTAACTTTGATTCCATGAAAAACCCTGCCAAATATTTCCACATTGCGATTCTTTGCCTGCTGAGTGCCTGTTCGGCTCCGGAGGTCAGTTACGTTGACAAGGACAGTGTTCAGGTCTCTGACGAGCCTTCCAGTCATCGGATATCCTGTTTCATTGAAGATTCTGAAGGATACGTCTGGATCGGTTCTGAACGCGGGCTTAACCGCTATAACGGTTACGAATACCGGCAGTATCTGCATAACAGGGCGGATTCCACCTCCCTGTGTTCAGACATCATAACCACCCTGATGACGGACAGCAAGGGCAGATTGTGGGTCGGGACGATGGACGGAATATGCAGATATGAGGGAGAGGACCATTTCCGCAACTATCCCTGCGATGAAGACCAGTTCACCGTATCCCAGATCATTGAGACTTCAGACGGTACCGTTCTTGTCAATATGGTCTCCCGCTTGTACGTCTATGATCCTGTCGCCGACGGATTGGAAGTCATGTTCCAAGAATTCACTCCGTCGAATCTTTTCCGGAACAGATGTTTCTTGGACGCGGCGGACAGGCTCTGGAGCGTCACGCCCGACAGGGTTTCATGCTACAACATCAAAACCCGACAACTGATAAAGGAAATCTCCATTCCCGTCGATGGTGAATACAGCGGGATGTTGCCTGACGGAAGGATATGGGTCTTCGGACGCAAAGGGAAAGCAGTGGTCGATACCGAGACCATGACCCTGGAAGATTTCCCTGAAGAAGCCGCCGGGTTGCTGACTTCAAATGACATCAGATGCCGTGACGGGCTGACCTTCATCAATACTCCTTCCGACATCTTCCTGTGGGACGGAGAATCACTCATTCCGGGTGACGACTACCGGTTCCCGTACGAGATCCAAACTGAGACACGGGAAAAGGCCACAGCAATGTACTTTGACAGTAAGGGCAACTTGTGGCTCGCAGGAAACAGGAGCGGTTATTCCATCATAAAGCCGAGACAGACGATCTACGACACTTCAGATGCGCTTTTCTCACATATCAGCGGTTTTCCTGTCTTGTCGGGGTGCAGGGACAGCCACGACCGTTTCTGGTTCATGTCAGATACCGACATCATCCACGTCTACTACCCCGGCAACGGATTCACGGACGTTCTGAGCATAAGTCCATTCCGTTCTTTCGTAAGTCAACAGACAGATCAGGATTTCCTTATTGATGACAAAGACAGAGTATGGCTGAGACTTGACGGGCGCTTGCTTGAACTCAAATACAATCCCGGGCATCCCGGTTCCTACGGAGCCCTGTCGCTGATTCGGGAGCACGGCTACATGAAAGGTTCAGTAATGACTCTTTCCCAAGCCGCGGACGGTACTCTGTATGCCGGAGCCGGACTTTCCTCCTTATACAGGCTCGAGGGCGACGTGTTCAAGGAAATTCCCTTCCCGAAGGACCTTACCAACGGTTTCTTCGGAATTAAACCGCTCAGTGACGGATCTCTCGCCATAGGTTCTTTCAAATCCAATCCTCTCATCTATGATCCCGTCAGCGGAGAAACGGAGGTCATCCCCGTCTGGGACTCACCCTTTCCACAGGATTTCACGTACAGTTTCCTGGAAACGGACGAGGGCGATCTGTGGATATGCACAAGAAGCAGCGGTCTTCTGAGGTACAATCTCACGGGAAAGACCCTCACCAGATACCCGGATCTCCCTTTCCAGGGATGTGCTGACATCCTTTCCGACCGGCATGGCAACATTTGGACATCCACAGAAAACGGCCTTTACCGTTTGGACAGCAAAGGGACACTCATCAGCGGTTACCATAAAGAGGACGGACTTGGCGGCAACCAGTTCATTTATCACACCGCCGTGTATGGGCTAAACGGGAAACTGGTTTTCGGAGGCCAGCATGGTCTGACCGTCGTGAATCCGGACATATTCCAGCCTCATATCAGGAGGAACCTTGTATTCGAGGATCTGATGATCGGCGGAAACGTCATAGCCCCGAAAACAGGGAGCGCTTTGCCGGAAGCTCTTGCGAAGAAACCTCAAGTCAGACTGGGGCACCGTCACAACCATTTCTCAGTTTCCTTCATTGACCTTAATCCAGGAAACGAGGAGAATGCCCATTATTACAGCAAGCTGGAGGGACTGGACAAGGATTGGACTGACATCGGAAGCTCCCGCCAGGCGTACTTCAACAATGTCCCTGCAGGGCATTATCAGGTGAAGGTCCGCATTGCAAGAAGCGATCAGCAGGTCGTGGAAGCCGAGGAGTCCTTCCCTCTGACTGTTGTCCCCGCCCCTTGGGCAAGCTGGTGGGCAAAGCTTCTGTACGTTCTTGCCGCCGTCATAGCCATCTGGCAGGCATTGGCGGTAAGGAAACGAATCATGGACGAGAGGAGCGCAAAGGAGAAAGCGGCTTTCGAGAAAGAGCAGGAGCAGAGGGTGAACGACATGAACATGCGCTTTTTCGCGAACATCTCACACGAGTTCCGCACACCTCTTACAATGATATCAGGTCCTGTCGGACTTCTGGAAAAGGCCCCTTATCTCCAGCCACAGGAGCATAAACTGGTGGATACCATAAAGTGGAACGCCGCCCGTATGCTGAAACTCGTGAACCAGCTGATGGATTTCAACAAACTGGAAAACGACGCCCTGAAGTTGAAAGTCTCCTCCCAGGACCTCGTGGCACTCACCCGGCAGGTTCTCGCCATGTTCAGGGTATCAATGGATGAAAAGATGATAACCCTTCAGACCGAGGGGCTGGTTGAGACTCTTCCTGCAGTAGTGGACCCTGACAAGATAGACAAGGTGCTGACCAATCTGCTTTCCAACGCAGTGAAGTACACCCCGGAAGGCGGCTCAATCGGAGTGAAACTGGACACTGACGGTGAAACGGTCACCTTCGAAGTCTCGGACAACGGGCCCTGCATACCTGAGGACCAGTTGGAACGCATCTTCGAGAGGTATTTCCAAGTTGAGGACCATCATAACTACGGGACCGGAATAGGACTTTATTTCGCACGCCGTCTCATGCAGCTTCATCACGGACGCATCCATGCCGAAAATCTTCCCCAGGGTGTGAAATTCATCGCGGAATTTCCCGCAAAGGACATCTACCGTCCGGAAGAGCACGTCGAGGTCCAGCAGATGCAGCAGGTCCTTTTCCCTGTCGGAGATGCCGCCCAAGCGGCCACGATGGAGCACGAGAACTCTATTCTGGTCGTTGATGACGATTCCGGTATCGTCAATTACCTTAAGCTCCTTCTCTCCCCATCCTACAACATCTTTTACGCTTATGATGCGGAAGGGGCTTTCAAACAGTTGGAAGAGCATAAGCCTGACCTGATCCTCAGCGATGTGGCAATGCCCGGAATGGACGGATACGAGTTCTGCCGGAAGATCAAGGCTGATGCTGAGATCTGTCATCTTCCTGTCATCCTTGTCACGGCAAAGACGACCACCGATGAGCAGATCACCGGTCTCAATACCGGAGCGGACGCATATGTCACCAAGCCGTTCGATCCGGAGTATCTGCAGGCCCTGATACGTTCCCTCCTTGAGAACCGCGCAAGAATTAGGGGCATAATCGCCAACGCTACTACCACCCGGGAGATAGAAGAGGAAGCCTCCGACGCTCTCAGCGGACAGGACAAGGCCCTTATGGACCGCATCTATGCCATCATGGAGGAAGAGCTTTCGAACGAGGAACTGAACATCAACAAGTTCACCGAGATGCTCTACATGTCAAGGACCAAACTGTACTACAAAATCAAGGGCCTCACCGGTGAGACCCCCAACGCTTTTTTCAAAAAGTACAAGCTCAACCGTGCAGCCGAGATGCTCAGTAGCGGAGAGTACAACGTATCCGAGGTGTCAGACCTTACCGGATTCAGCGCTCCCACTGTTTTCACCCGTAACTTCCGCGCCCAATTCGGAATGACTCCGACGGAATACCTCGCCCAGGCCAAAAAGCGCTGACCAGGATTGAAAGCATAAAAAGTTTGGACTGGCACGAAGCCAGCCCAAACGCACACACAAGAAACAAAAGAAGTTTTACGAATAGGGAATTTGTCATTGTCGCTGCCGTTTCCGTATCTGCATAAATGCCGATCCGCTTACGGCAAAAAAGGTAAATGAAGACATTCCCCTTTCATTGTTTCAGACTGAGTTCAGCTTTACCTGAAACGCTGGTCCTGTCTGAGATTTCTTTCTCAGATCTTCCGTTATTGATATACCTGAGCGCAGCGGCCTCGAAGTCATCCAGGACGGAAACCGGAAGAGGACATTCCGGATGGCTCGGGAAGATTTCCTTGACGCCGTTCTCCTGGCATATGCTTTTCGCGTATCTGACGCTCTGAAGATATATTTCCGCATCTGTGCTTTCCGGAAGATTCAGAAGGACTCCTTCGCTGCAGAACATGTCTCCGGTATACAGGCGGCTGTATTTCACATCCAGAAGCGCTATGGAACCGGGAGTATGTCCTGGGATTTCAAACAAACGGATCATACGCCCGCCACCGAGATCCAGTATCATGCTTTCCGGTAAAGGGCTGTATTCAGCCCTCCCGTAGTCACAAACCCTTTTTACCGTTTCTTTTCCCAGCAAGAGCTCAAATAGAGGATTCCCGAGGAAATTGTCATACAGATACTCAGGATCATCATGCCTGGAAATGGTTTCAAGGTCCTTGTATGAAACCATCGCACCTCCGAACTGCCAGTTGCCGTGGGTATGGTCGAAGTGCCCGTGAGTATTGATCACCTTCACCGGACGGTCCGTCAGAGAGTCCACCGCCCCTTTCAGGTCCACAAGGCCGAAACCCGTGTCAATCACAAGAGCGGAATCCTTTCCGACCAGAAGATGCATCAGAGCCGTGACGTCCCTGAAAGTGTAAGTCGAGTCATCGACTTTCACAGCCTGGGGAATACGGAATTCCTGGAAAGTGTGCTTCCGCCAACTTCTGAACCCCATGAAGACCAGCAGAAGCAGGGCCGCAATGATTATCACGGCCCATCTTACCACAATTCCGCTTTTCTTGCCAGCCATACTTATTCAGCTTTCGTCATGCCGGAAATACTGATGGAAGCCGCTCCCTTATTGCCGTCCGCGTCTGCCGCAACAGCATTTTCGATGGTAAGACCGTAGATTGTGAAGAAGTCCACGAAATTCAGAGTGCCGTCAGTCACATAGTAGGTCTTTCCGTCCTTGATGTAGAAGGTGCCGATATCCATCATGCCGAAGAAATTCAGGCCGAAGACATAAGTACCGCTCTGTTCGCCTTCACCGGCTACAGAGAATGTACCGCTCTCAAGAGCAGCGCCTTTTTCGGTACGGAGTACTGTCTGGGCGACAAGGTTTCCTTCTGTGTCAGAGAACTTTACAGTATATTCCGTCACGGTTTCCTTGTCTTCGGAACTGACGGTATAGGTTCCGCCCTCAACAGTGAAAGCGTCATCCGCCACAGGTGGAACATAAGCCTCCATATCAGAGAAAGAAATTACCGTAACATCTGAAGGTTCACTACCTGCAGAAGCACCTGTAGCAGCCTCGACTCCTGAGATCAGTATGCCAAGTTTGCCTTCTTCCTCGGCAACGACAGCTGTGCCGGCATTAAGCAGGTAAGTCTTTCCGTCCTTGATGAAATAAGAACCCAAGGTGCTTACTCCAAGGCCGAAGGCGGAAAGGTCAAGTTCCATTCCTCCCACGAAATTCCCGGCAGCGGGAGTCGCGTTGGGGGCAAGGTACGGCCACATTCCAGTGTAAGTGTCATTTGCTGACCAGATCAGAATCTGTCCTACTGCATTCCCGTCATTGTCCTTGAAGGCGAAAGTATGTTCGATGATACCTTCAGCATCAGCTTTGGGGGCAGTCGTGTAAGTATATGTTCCGCCTTTCACTTCGAAGACGACATCTTCCTTCGGCTGGTCGGGTTCAGCCTCAAGTGTCAGGCCCGTAAATTCGATTGAAGATGCATTGAGGCCGCTCACGACAGGATCAGAGAGGTAAATCGTGAAGGTCTCACCCTCGTTGCTCACCGAAAGGGTGCCGCCACCGATAAGGTACTGTTTCCCGTCAATCACGAGGTAAGAGCCGAGAACACCCATTCCGAAGGCGGAGCCGTCGAACCCTGTAATGTACTTACCTGTCTTGTCTGCATCCAAAGGGGAAGCTCCTTCAAATGTGCCGATCACACCTCCCAAAGGAGCAGTGTCTATGACGATTCTTCCGGCGGGTTTGCCGTCAGCGTCTTTAAGAGCGAGCGTATGCTCATTCACTCCGTCAGTCACGGACTCGGAGTGAGTGAAGCTGTATCCGTCGATGACCATAGGCTTGGGCTCCTCTTTCTTGGCGTTGGAGAAAGAAATGCTGGTCTCCGGATAGGTCTGCTCCAAGGCGTTGATTGCTGAAAGGCCAGTGATCTCTACTGAGTACATGCTCTCGTCACCGGAAACGGTGACAGTGCCTCCACGCACGAACCAGCGTGTGCCGTCAACATCGAAATAACAGCCGAGAACTCCCAAGCCGAGGAAACTGAGGTCAATTCCGACAAAAGCCTGACCGTCATGCAGGTTATCAGAATCAGAAGAGATTTCATATGTGCCGGCGATTGAACCTGATGTGATGAGAAGGAAGTTTGCGGCGAAGGAGCCGTCAAGATTGTTGAGCGTCAGATTGTAACCGCGGTTTTCGTACGGAGCGGTCGTATAAGTGTAGTTCGCTTCGATTTCCTTGTACTCATAGACAAGCTTACCTGAAGCCCGCACTTTGACCACTTCTTCACCGCACCACAGAAGGGCGGAAAGGGAATAATCATCATCGTTCTTGGTAATGGTCACGGAACCGTCAGTGACGGCCTTCCCGTTTATCGAGGCTGCAGGGAGAATCGCCCTGTTCCTGATGCTTTGGCTGAAAGTGTAGTCTCCGCCTTCAAGATACCAGTTCTTTCCGGCAAGCTGCAGAGTCAGGCCATCAGCCTTCAGTGTGAAAACATTGAAGCCTTCGACATCCTCAACGCCTCCGTTGAGAAGGACTGAACCAAGGTTCATCTGTTCCACTTCGGGATATTTCCCCTCAAGCGGATCCAAAGCGCTTTTCACGCATGATGCCCCTGACAAGGCCAATACTGTGATCGCGAGCAAATTGTATATCTTTTTCATAAGCGTCTGATTGTTCGGTTATTTCCAGGCCTCATGCTGGACAATGTTCTTGTTTGCCATGATTTCAGTGGAAGGATAAGGCAGATTCTCGTGCTTTCCTTTCTTGAAACCGTAAGAATTGAATAACGATACCCATTCCAGGCCATTGACTGAGAACTGAGGGAACTGCTTGCCCGCATCGGAGAGGACGGTAGCCGCATCTCCCCAACGGAGAAGATCCTTGTAGCGTATATTCTCTCCATAGAGTTCAAGACGTTTTTCAGTCTTGAGGGCTTCCAGTGTACAGGACTTGTCAGACAGACCGGCACGGTGACGGACCTCGTTGAGGCACCAGTCGGCCTTTGCCTGGTCGATTCCTATATAAGCTTCTGCCGCAAGCAGAAGGACTTCTGCGTAACGCATCCAGCAGATGTCCCTTGAGACTGTCGGGAAGGAAAGATTGTAGTTGATGTCATCTCCTACGAAACGTCCTTTCCAGAAATAATACCCCTCAGAGAACTCCTTGAACCCTGAACGGATAGTATAACCGTGCGATGCCATGAAATCGTAATCCTTTATGGTTTCGTTGAGACGGTATCCGTCCTTGCCTTCTTCAGCGACAAAGGCTTCATAGACACTTCCGCGGGGAGCGAGACCGCCCCAGGCATTGGCGAAAAGATTCAGTTCATTGGGCTCGCCTGCAGTGAAGTTGAGACCGTCACGGGAATAAGCGGACAGACCTACAGAACTTGGCCACAGACGGATGACAGGACTTTGCGTATCCTCAAGGAAATGTGTCGAGAAGACGACTTCCTCATTATTCTGGTTGGCCCCGTTGAACATGTCCCCGTACTGGCCGCGGAAAAGGTCATACTTATGGCTGTCGATCACGTTCTGAAGCATCTGGGCAGCTTCCTTGTTCTTGCCCTGCCACAGATAAACCTTGCCGAGAAGAGCTTGGGCATATTCCTTGGTCACACGATAGTTGCTCTTGTCATATACTCCCGACTTGGACACCAGTTTACCGGAATTGATGGCTTCGGCCAGGTCGGTCTCCATCAGTTTCCACAGATCCGCCGGATCCGCATTGGGGACTGAAGCCTCATCCGGATTGAGGACATGGTCTACAATCGGAGGATTGCCCCAAAGAGTGGTAAGTTCAAAGTACATCCATGCCCTGAAGACTTTCGCCTCAGCGAGGGCGCGCTGTTGGATGTCGCTCTCCCCTTTCACATTGTCAAGCACGACGTTGCACTTTCCGATCACATTGTAAAGGGAAGTGAAGACTATCGAGATGTTGGAGTTGTCAGCATCAAAATTGAAGCTCTGGATCATCTCCAAGTCAACGGAACGGTCACTTTGGCCATGCCAGAACTCGTCCGAAAGATAGCTGTTCAGCCAGTTGTAACCGAGCTCGAATTCCTTTATGATGAATACATCCTCGAATTCACCGTAAATTGCCGCGACCGCACTGAGGGCGTCTTCGTCAGTTTTATAGAAATTCTCCGTATCAAGCACTCCATGCTGAGGGATGTCCAGCATTTTAGAGCAGGATGAAACTATACCCAAAACCACAGCGACGGTGGCTATCATTGTAATTGTCTTTTTCATGATTCATTGAATCTTAGAAGGTGATATTGAGGCCGAAAAGAACTTTCCTGGAATTCGGATAAGCTCCGTAATCCAAGCCCATCGCACTCCCGAAACCGGTCACTTCCGGATCCCAGCCGGGGTACTTTGTGAAGGTGATGAAGTTCTCCAATGAAGCATACATCCTCAGGTTCTCCAGACGGATTTTGCTGAGCAATGATTTGGGGAAGGTGTATCCCAACTGGATCTGCTTGATCTTGAAGAATGAGCCGTCGAACACCATGTATGAAGAGTTGTTCAGACGTGAGATGTCAGCATATGCCCTGGGATTGGTTCCATTGGGGTTGGACTGGCTCCACCGGTCCTGAGTGAAGACCGTAAGACGGTTGTAAATGTACTCGGGATTAGGGTCATAGACATTGTATATGTCAACGCCTTGCACTCCGCTTCCGAACACTACCATATCGATACCCTTCCATGCGGCATTGAGGGTGATACCGTAAGTAAAGTCAGGAATGCCTTTCCCGATCATTGTCTTGTCAGAATCGCTGACGCCACCGCCGTTTATATCCTTGAAGACAGGGTCACCGGTCTGAGGATCGACACCTTCATACTGGTATCCGTAGAAATACCATGCGGGATAGCCTTTTTCGAATCTTGTGAACACGGTTCCGCTGATAAGACCGGCACCGGGAACGACGCTGAGGTTCTCGTGGACGGCTTTGACTTTGTTCTTCAATGTCGTCATGTTGCCACGGATTCCATAGCTGAAATCACCGATATGGTCCTGCCATCCGATTTCCAGTTCGACACCCTTGTTCGACAAGGCGCCTGCATTGATCGGAGAAGGAGAGAAACCGGTAGTGTTGGAAAGCTTGACACCGCTGATAAGAAGATCCTTGGTCTCCTTGTCATACCAGTCAGCACTGACAGTGAGGCGGTTGCCGAAAAGTGAAAGGTCGATACCCAAATCCAGCTGCTCGGAGGTTTCCCACTTCAGATTGTCATTTCCCATCACTGAAGGAGCGTATCCGTAGGTATAGTTGAGGACATCGGAGAAATTGTACCTTCCTGTACGTCCGATTGTACGGGCGTACATGTATCCGCCCAATGAAGCGAGCGAACCGTTCTGTCCCCAGCTGACACGGATCTTCAACTGGTCAAGCCAGCCTTTGCTCCAATCCATGAAAGGTTCTTTTGAAACCACCCAGCCAGCGGAAACGGCAGGGAAGAATCCCCAGCGGTTGTCCTTGGGAAGGACAGAAGAGTCGGCCGCATCCGCACGAAGGGACGCCTGGAAGAGATACTTGTCAGCGTAGCTGTAATTGAACCTTCCGAAGTAAGCCAGTTTGCGTCCAATGGAAGGTTCTCCGCCACCGATGCTCTTTATCACGGAGTCGTTCGCATAAGCGATATAAAGGAAATTCGGGTCATCGTAAGCCCATCCCGGATTCTCCAATGATCCTGAAGCTCCGGCAGATGTGCTGTATGAACGGCTTGTGCTGAATGATGATCCCACCATACCGGTCAGAAGGTGCTTGCCGAAAAGCTTCATTGCAGTGGCGAAGTTCTCCCACTGGATGTAACTCATGTCACTGTTGGAAGAAGAAACCGCCATATTGGGTCTGTAATCTCCGGTAGGCAGGGAGTTGAAATACTTCCTGTCAGCTGAATAGTATTCACCGGCGGACAGAGTATAAGAAAGACGCGAAGTCACGGTAAGCCACTGCCAAGGAGTGAGATTGGCATAAGTCGTTCCGGAAACCGACATGGAACGGTTGTCGTTGATACCCCTGTCACGTAAGATAAAAGGACTGAGGCGGTTGGTCATTCCAAAGACAGATGCGCCCCAATAGTTGCCTTTGCCGTCCCCGAGAAGGGTACCGAGATTGGCTCCGGGAGCTAGCACCTTGAGCATGTCATCCGGCATGTCATCCACAGTGTAAGTAGGCTTTGTAGTGGGATACATTCCGAGAGCCGACTGGAATAAATTGACTCCCTGTCCACCTTCGCCCACAGCCTTGGTCTGAGTGTACTCAATGACATTGTTGGTGCCGACTTCCAACCATGACTTTATCTTGTATGAAGCGTTGATAAGCCCTGTGTAGGCTTTGTAAACGTCAGCCTTGCCCTTTATCATTCCGTTGTTGTCCAGATAAGAACCGGAAAGATAGAACTGGCCTTTTTCATTGCCGCCCTGGAAGGTAAGACTGTGTTTCTGCATAAGTGAAGGTTCAAAAGTCGCGTCCATCCAGTCAGTGTTGGTACGGCCGTCCCAGTTTTTGAGGACAGTCTCCAAGCTCAGGGAACCAACTTCTGTCCAATAGTCAACGAACTGTTCGGAGTTCATCACATGGGGTTTGAAGGCAATGCTCTGGGAAGTTATCTGCATATCATAGCTGAGATGTCCGTCGCCTTTGCCTTTCTTGGTAGTGATCAGGATGACGCCGTTACCGGCAGAAGCTCCGTATATTGCTGCGGAGGCTGCATCCTTGAGCACCTCAATGCTCTCTATGTCATTAGGATTGAGGGCTCCTGTACCGGCAGCGACACGTCCGTCAATAACATACAGAGGAGCCGAAGAACCGTTGGAACCGATGCCTCGTACTTGGATGTTAGGTGCTGCACCAGGACGTGCAGAAGAACTGTAGGACTGGACTCCGGATGTCTTTCCGGAAAGTGCTGCGTTGATATTGGTGACGCCACGGGCTTCCAGATCGACTGACTTGACAGAAGAGACCGCTCCCGTGAGCGAGCTCTTTTTCTGTACTCCATAACCTACCACTACGACCTCGTCAAGAAGATTGGTGTCCACTTTCATGGCCACATCAATGACACTGCGGTCAGCCACCACCTCAACGCTTTCATAACCGATAGTGGAAAAGAGAAGGACAGTCCCTTTGGGAACAGTAATGGTGTAGTCACCCTCCATGGCGGATATGACGCCATTGGATGTGCCTTGCTGCAGGATACCGACCGCAATGAGCGGTTCTCCCGTCTCCGCATCCGTCACACGGCCGGAGACAGTGATTCTCTCCTGGGCAGCCAAGGTGAAGATGCCCAGAAAGGCAGCCAGAAGGAATGAAACTGTTTTTTTCATCAAGTGCATATTATTAATTCGGTTTTGTGCCAAAAATCACGGTGCAAAAGTAGATTCGGATATTCCGAAACACTGAACGATTTGTTTTTTGGTTTCGACTATCCGTTCAATTGATGCGGCTGACAGGATAAGACTTCGCTGTCGGGACCACGAATCCGACCATAGCCCTTTCTGTGCGGACGTCAGTACAGAAACGTGCCGTGTATGTCCCTTTGTCGGTAATGAAAGCGGAAGTACCTTCATCGAAAGAAGCCAGGTCATAAGAATTGAATGTCATTTGGATGTACTGGGATTCTCCTGGAGCGAGTTCTCTTGTTTTCGCGAAGGCTTTGAGTTCGCGTTCGGGTTTGTCCATCCCGCCGGCTGGAGCGCTCACATAGAGCTGGATGACCTCACGACCGCTGACCTCTCCGGTGTTGGTGACCTTTATGGCAGCGATGTAATTGTCCCCTTTGCGCTTTACGGAAGGTTCACCATAGGAGAAGGAAGTGTAGCTGAGCCCGAATCCGAACGGATAAGAAACTTCCACTCCCCTTGTCATGTAATGCCTGTACCCTACATAGATGCCTTCGCTGTACTCCGTATAATCGAAATTACGGGTATTGCCGTCCGATCGGTAAAGATCAGTGAGTTTGCTCACTATATCGAACCGGTCTCCTTTTCCGAATGAGGTCGGATAATCATCCGCCCCTGGAACATCCTCATAACGGATAGGGAAAGTGACGGGAAGGCGTCCGGACGGGTTGACCTTGCCCGTCAGGACATCGGCCACAACGTTTCCCCCTTCCTGCCCGGGCATCCAGGGCAACATTATGGCGTCAGGCCATTCTTTCCAGGAAGAAGTCTCCACGACTCCTCCGACATTAAGGATTACGACCACTTTCTTCCCGGCAGCATGGAATGCATCGCATACACCTTTGAGAAGATGAAGTTCGATATCAGAAAGATTGAAGTCATCTTCGACAGACCGGTCGAATCCTTCTCCTGGCTTTCGGCCGAGGGTAACAATGGCAAGATCGCTTTGCTGTGCTGTGGTACTGTATACATAATCAGGGAATTCAACCTCATGAACAGGAGCCCCCACACCGATATTCTCCATCAACGGCCAGCTGCTCATCGGGTGGAATCCCCACTTGGCTTTCTCAGCCTGGATATGCAGACGGTAAGCCTCCGCCAGAGGTTCATTGCAAGAGAATCCCTGGCTTTTCAAAGCATCCAGCATATTTACGACATAGGGCGTATTCACATGTCCACTGCCGATACCGTCATGAAGGAAATCATAGGACTGTATTCCGAAAAGGGCGGCATCGCACGGTCTGAGCGGAAGCACTCCGTTGTTCTTGAGGAGTACGACGCCCTCTTCGGCGGCTTTGCGTGATACAGCGGCATGAGAGTTGAGATCAGGCTGGTCAGAATACTTGTAATCCCTGAAACGGGGTGTCTTCACTATGTACTGGAGGATCCTTTCCACAGAGGTATCGACATCCTTCATGGAAAGGCTGCCTTCTGATACAGCTTCTACGATCCGGTCAATCTGCTCCCTGCGACCAGGCATCAGAAGATCGCTACCCGCATGAATCTGTTTTTCGCTTTCGCGCGGAGCCGTCCAGTCCGTCATGACGACACCTTTGAACCCCCAGTCATCCCTGAGAATACGGGTCAACAGGTCGTAATCCGACTGCGCATGTTCCCCATTCACTTTGTTATAGGCAGACATTATTGTCCAAGGTTGGGCTTGCCTGACGGCAATTTCGAAGGGTTTGAGATAGATTTCACGCAAGGCTCTCTGGCTAACACGGGAATCATTCATTTCCCTGTTCGTCTCCTGGTTGTTGGCGGCGAAGTGCTTCACGGACGTACCCACGCCCTGCGATTGGACTCCGTTCACCATGGCGGCCGTCATTTTGCCGGCCAGGACCGGGTCCTCACTGTAATATTCGAAATTCCTTCCGCAGAGAGGATTCCTCATAATGTTTGTAGCGGGGCCAAGAATCACATCAACTCCATATTCCAGAGTCTCTTTTCCCATAGCTTTTCCGACTTCTTGGACTATCCCCGTGTCCCAAGTCGAAGCAAGAAGGATTTCGACGGGGAATCCTGTACAATAGTAGGAACGGTCCTCTCCATCCCTGTGAGGGGAGATACGGAGACCGGCGGGGCCGTCGGCGACCACTGTCGGCGGAATTCCAAGACGCGGAACGGTGTTGGTCTGTCCACCCGCTCCCGGGACACGTTGGTAACCCTCTTCATTGCCGGTAGGCATAGGAACACCTGTATAATTCATTCCTTCTATGGAGCCGACCAGCAGTTCCGCTTTTTCTTCCAGCGTCATCACCGAAATGACTTTGGAGATGTTCTTTTCAGTAAGCTGAGGTTGGGCTGACACCGCAAATGAGAAGGCGGCAGAAAAAAGAAGGGTTGTCAATCTTTTCATGGACATGCAGTTTTCAATGCTGCAAATATCCTCCGATATCATCTGAGCCGCTGAACAGTGAGTCCAAAGCTTCCGACAATTTGTTCAAAGCAGTCTGGAATTGTCCGCCATCTGTTTCCGGGCGGATAACATAGAAAAGCCCGGCAGGAATCTCTTCCTGCCAGGACTTCCATGTACTGACATATGCTTCGGTTACATGGTTCTTAAATCCGGCTCCGAATGCGCTCTGCTGAGTGAGAGCATGGTCAGGTTCTCACCTCACTCTTTTGAAATGACGGTAGTCAGTCCCCCAAGTGCCTTTGGAGTATACTGTCCCTTCCTTCTGCCAGGACATCTCCTTGGATGTAAGCTTCACGAATTCATAACTGACGTTGCTGAAGTCAGACATTTGAGGATTGAGCGTGATGGTGTTCTTGTTGATAAGGTCGATTGCATACCTGCCGCTTGTATCGTGCGATTCGCCACTGAGCGCATCATAGACGTGAAGAATGTAACCTCCTTTCCCGTCAAAGGTGTACGTCACCGTTCCGTCCATAGCGAAGACAGAGGGATCATATGACTCTGTCCAGGTGCCTTCCAGATTGTCCTGGTCGATTTTCTCACAGCCGCACAATCCTGCTGCCGCAATAACCACGCAAATCACTTTTTTCAGAATGCTTGTCATCATACTTGACTGTTTTCTCCATAAACCGCAAAAAAGACGAACCTTGCTTTGAGACAAAACTTTTTTCACGACTTGCCCGTATGGAAGGTTTTTAGTAGCTTCGCACCCACACTGCATAGAAATCCCCTAAAACGCAGAAAAATGATAGAAACCGGAAGACTGAGGTTCCGCCCATGGAAGGAAACTGATGCTGAAGCGCTTTACAAATACGCTTCAGACCCCGACGTGGGCACCAGGGCAGGATGGCCGCCTCACCAGTCGGTCGAGGAAAGCCTCAATGTGATAAGGACATTTTTCGCGAACGACCACACCTGGGCGCTGGAACTGAAAGAAACCGGTGAACCCGTGGGTTGCATGGGCTACTACCCTTATGGGGAGAGCAATATCGGGATCGGAGAGGATGACGCGGAACTCGGCTACTGGATCGCCAAGCCATACTGGAACCAGGGCCTCTGCACGGAAGCCCTGAGGGCGATGATAGACTACTGTTTCAACACAAAGGGATTCCAGATACTGTGGAGTGACTTTTTCGTGGACAATCCTGCCTCAGGAAGGGTGATGGAAAAGTGCGGCTTCCGCGACACCGGGGAAATCAACTGGTGCAGCCATCTTTACCGGGGCGATGAACGCCCGGTCAAGATAATGCGGCTGGACTACACCCTATGATTTTCTCCTTGACTTGAAAAGATAACGCGGGACGGATTGCTTGTAAGCCCTGTACTCTTCTCCGAAATCCGCTTCGAGACGCTTTTCCTCGAAAAGTACCTGCACGGAAAGCACGATGGCCTGTCCGACAAATACACAAATGGCAAGCCAGCTCTGAAGCCAAAGCAGCACACCGATATCATAAATGTAGATTCCCAAGAGCATGGGATTTCGGGAGAACCTGTATGGTCCCTCTGTCATAAGATGCTTAGTGCGAAGTTCGACCTCGTGGTTGAAAGCGTCAAAAGGGTTTCCCTCCCCCACCTTCCTCATATGTATTATGGACCATATGCTCAGCGAGAGTCCACTTATCATCATTATGATTGACAGTGCCATCCATGGCATCGAAGGATAGAAAGAGATCGGACGCTCCGAAAACCACCACATGAGCATCGGGATTCCTACGACGAAAAAAAGGAACCCGAGAAGATATCCGATAACGTTTCTCATAAGGCTGGAAAAATGTTGCCGACCATCACAGAATGAAGACCGGCAACAATAAGGTGAGATGGGCTCTACTCAGCTGGCGCCCACTTGCAGCGTACCGGGGATACTATGGAACCGTCTTTCTTCAGATCAGCGAAAGCCTTGTCAACCTCCTTGCGGTCAGCATTGAGGATTTTGGCCACTTCTCCTGCAGAAACGGGCTTCCCGGCCTCTTTCATTGCTTTAAGAACTTCTTCTTTCATTGTTTCAATTATTTGAAAATCAAATTATTCACTTTTCTTCTTCGCCCAAGAGTTAGCAAGAATGAGAGTTACCACTATCAAGACAGCAAGGCATGACAAGAAGATGATGTGAGCAAGGTCGGAATTGAAAAGGTTCAGGAAGAACAAACCCGCCAGCACGTACAAGAACATTGCGACCACCTTACGCAAACGGACGATATCGTACAATTTCCTCTTCTGGGGAGACGCGGTATTGTATCCGGCGATAAGTTCGTCAGCCTTGCCCTTGACGAATACTCTTCCCATAAGGACAAGCAGAGTGGCGATGATGACAATTATTAAAACTTCCCAAATCATGACGGAAACCTTTTTGAAGACGGAAATGAAGACTATTTCTTCACGTAAGAGACTCCCCTTCTGTCAAGTGAAGTCTGTATCTTGAAGAAGGAATTGTGGGGTTCCTTGAGAGCGAACCTCCTGCCGAGAGCCTTGATAAGGGTATCAGGATTCTTCACCTTGAGGCTGTCCATGAGTTTCACGGTGTCTTTGGAAGAGACCACAAGACTCTCTCCCTTGGCAGGATCCTCATCCCATCCGTAACGGGTGATGACGAACTGTCCCTTTTCAACCTTCGCTACGATGCAATATTCATTGCTCTTGAAATAAGTAGCTTCAGGAACATTGTCTTTCCAGACGACCTCGATCTGAGGTCCTTTCTGTTTCTTGGTGTCTGATTTAGCCATAGGATATTATTATTAAGTAGTTTGCTCAGTGCGGATTCCACCTGCGGTTGAGGATGAAAGCCATAGTTGGTGTAAATATATGAAAAAACATGGAATGAATGAATATTCCCGATACAGTGAAATGAAATTTAGTGAAAAATGTCCAGGAATGACATGAAAACTCAATAATCAACGGGAAACCATTCAACGGGATGGTGCGGTTTTTCAGGATTGTTTCGTAGATTTGCGGGAACCTGATATAATTCATAGGGAAAACTCAAAACCGATTCTCGTGAAAAAATTATTGCTTGCTATTATGACCATGGCTCTTGCTTATGCCACCGGATCGGCTCAGACCGATATCCACAGCCACATGATCCCCGATTCCTATCTTGACGCCGTGAAAGCACACGGAATGGAAATGGACGAAGGATTTCCGATACCGTCATGGAGCGCTGAAGCTCATCTTAAGTTCATGGATGACGCCGGAATCAGCACTTCAGTCCTTACCATGCCGGCCCCGCAACCGTATTTCGGCGACGGAAAAGAATCCGCAAGGATCTGCCGTACTTTCAACGAAGAAGCCGCTGCCCTGAAGGCCCTCCACCCCGGAAGGTTCCTTTTTTGTGCTGCGCTCCCCCTTCCGGATGTGGACAAGGCTCTGGAAGAGGCGCGTTATGCTCTTGAAGTTCTGGGAGCGGACGGAGTGAAACTCGCCTCCAACAGCTACGGACAGTATCTTGGTGACCCGGAACTGGATCCTCTTATGGATTATCTGAACAGCCGGAAAGCAGTCATCATAACCCATCCGCACAAGCCTTCTGCGGCGAACAGCAAACTCATCACGACCGTTCCTTTGGCATCCTACGAGTACCTGGCCGAGACCACACGCGCAATACTCAACATGGTAGCCAACGATGTGCTGGTACGTTACCCGGATCTCAAGGTTGTAGTCCCCCACTGCGGATCATTCCTTCCCAACGCCCTCCCACGTTTCAAAGGACTTCTGCCCGTGATGACCGCCCAGGGTTACATGAAACCGGTTGACGTAGACGCGAACATATCACGCCTCTATTTCGACCTTGCAGGTGCGGCGACTGACGATGTCATTGAGTCTTTGCTCACCATAACGGAACCTTCCCATATACTCTACGGTTCAGATTACCCTTACGTTGCAGCACCGGCCCTGGTCGGCGCCAAGAAGTCCCTTGAATCACGTCTTGCCTCTCATGGTCTTGATCCCAAGGACATCTTTTCTGACAATGCCGCCCGTCTTTTCGGCGCTGATATTCCGGTGAGGGAATACGGAGAGAGGATAGTCCGTCTGGCTGAGATAGAAGTCTATCCCGAAAGCCTTGAACAGTACATGGGCTTCGCCAAGGAAGTCGGTACAGTTTCCATGGCTACAGAGCCCGGAGTGATAGGCCTGTTCTCGATGCAGGACAAGGAAGACCCCAACAAAGTGTATATACTTGAAGTATACGCGGACAAGGAGGCTTACCAGAGCCATATACAGACCGCACATTTCAAGAAATACAAGGAAGGCACGGCCGATATGGTCAAATCCCTCAAGCTGATCGACACCAATCCCATGGTCACGGCGAAACTGGACAAGGCCGGGGCCCGTTAACCGTTCCAGAATATGTTAAGAAAGTTATTGACAGTGGCGGCGATACTGCCTTGCCTTACGATAAACGCACAGAAGATGGATAATGCTCTTACACCCCGCCGGCAGGGACTTGCCGCCATCGCCGTCCTTGAAGCGAAGGGCGACCAGGAAGCCCTGAAAAAGGCCATAGCCGAAGCACTTGACAACGGACTTACAGTAAGTGAAGCCAAAGAGGCCCTTTCACATTTGTACGCATATACCGGATTCCCGAGGTCACTCAACGCTCTGGGGACCCTCAAAGGCGTACTTGACGAACGGGCTGCCGCCGGAATCAAGGATGACCCCGGAAAAGAAGCAGACCCGCTTCCAAAGGATTATGACGCACTGGTCCAGGGCACAGCTGTCCAGACACGTCTTACCGGACAACCATTCAACTACACCTTCGCCCCTGCGACAGACTACTACCTGAAAGCCCATCTATTCGGTGACATTTTCGCAAGGAACAACCTCTCTTTCGCTGACAGGGAGATAGTGACCGTGAGCGCGATTTCTGCACTTCCCGGATGCGAGCCCCAGCTTGTCGCCCACGTTTCCGGAGCAAGGAACATGGGAGTGACGGACGAAGAGCTCCGCGCCCTTCCCGCTGTCCTTGAGAACAAGGCGGGACTTTCAGAGGCGGAACGTTTAAGAGGAGCATTGTCCTCGGTTCTCGGGGATTCACATACCCCTGTCCAGAGCGTCGATTTCTCGGTCTGGCCCAAGGGAGAACCCAACACGGCGTACGCGCAGTATTTCACCGGGAACAGCTATCTCGCTCCCATGGAAGGAGGAGCCGCCAACGTCACATTCGAGCCAGGATGCCGTAACCATTGGCACATCCATCATAAGCAGGTCCAGGTGCTCGTTTGCGTAGCAGGACGGGGCTGGTACCAGGAATGGGGCAAGGAGGCGGTCCCTATGACTCCCGGCACAGTCATAGCCATACCAGCTGAGACCAAGCACTGGCACGGAGCTGCTTCCGATAGCTGGTTCCAGCATGTGACTTACCACACTTCCGTCCAGGAAGGGGCTTCCAACGAATGGCTTGAAGAAGTCTCTGACGAGCAGTACAGGAGCGTCGGAAAATAGCTCCACTGTCTATTCATCTGTTCCGGCGGACGTCACTGTTTGCCGGAACATCTTTTTATACGCACGGCGACCCTGAAGCAAAGAGTTTTTGATATCTTTGTGACAAATTTGAAAAACATGATCGAAGACAGAATACTTGACGGAATCCGAGGCAAGAACGTAGTGATCTTCGTTGCAGATGAAGATGAACTCTCACCCACGGATGTCCCCTTCCCCGTCATATGCACCGGCATAGGTAAAATGCGCATGTATGACGCCCTTGCCAAATGGTACGGGAAAGGAGTCGAAGGGAATCCCGTCATCCTCAATATCGGCAGCGCCGGGTCAGCCAAATACCCCATCGGTGAAATACTCAACTGCGGAAGTTTCATAAACGGCGGAAGCGACTTCATATATGACAAGATAGAAATCAGCAAGGAAGGATGCAGCGTATTCTCGGGAGACTATTTCATGAGCACACAGACTTTTTCTCCTCAGCTGGTGAAGGAACTTTCAACGAAGTATGACCTGTTCGACATGGAAGCGTATGCCGCAGCCCTCTTCTGCAAGAGCCATTCTCTTCCTTTCCTTTGTTTCAAAGCGGTTTCAGACAATCTTGACGGCAGCATAAAGGACTGGAGAAGCATCCTTTCACAGATAAGGGAGAGCTTCACCAAACTCCTCGGTAACTTGTAACACGTACATCCAATGAGACGTACTGCACTCATTCTCGCGGCTTTGATCCTTCTTTCCGGATGCGACGGGATAAAGATCACCAAGCCCATGCTCAAAATGGTTGTTGCGGCCAGCAACAAAGTATCGACAGAGAAGTTCTTTGCAGACTCCTGCGAAAAGAAGCTATCCCTCTCCTATTCCGAAGGAGGAGACCCTTCACAGGTGATGGACATCTACTACGCCCCTAAAGAAGGACGTAAAGACGCCGTAATCATTGACATACACGGAGGATTCTACGTGGCGGGAAAAAGGGAGAACAACCGGTCTTTCGCTTCAGTGTTCCTCAGGGAAGGCTATGATGCCGTACTTCTGGAATACAGGCGCAATGACGGCAAACTTGACGTGGAAGACGAACTTTCCGACTGCGCTGCCGCTCTTGACTATCTCGCCATTCACGCGGAAGAACTTGGGCTCAACCAAGACAGGATGTTCCTTACAGGTGATTCCGCAGGAGGACATCTCGCCCTCTACATGGCCGAAGGTGCTTTGGACGACTCGGTGCCGGTAAGGCCGAAGGCATTTGTCCCCAGAGGTGTGATGCTCAATTGTCCCGCTTATGATTATGCCACTTTCAGCAACCCTGAAGGCTTTTCAAAGGGCGCATTGGAATGGTTCATAGGACCGAGGTATGAAGACTCTGAGTGGATGAAGTCAATGTCACCAAGGTCTTTCATCAGCAGTTATACCGGACCGCTTTTCTTCTCCACATGCACGATGGATTTCATACGTTCACAGTCACTTGTCCTCAAAGAGGATTGCGACTCGCTCGGCCGTGAGGTGGAGTTCGTTGACATCGGATCCAACGACAGGAAGGTCGGACATGTGCACAATGTGACGGACCAGGCTCTTCCCCAGTCAAAGGAAGTGAACTCGAGGATGGTCTCTTTCATGGACAGAAACTTATAGTAAGGCAAAATGATTTTTCTGCTTGAATCCCTCTTCGCCTGCGCGCTCTTCACTCTTTTCGTGTTCCTTATGTCACGGAACCCGATAAAGACCATTTTCAACTATCCGCCCGCGATCATAGAAAGATGCCGTTCTTTGGGGATGGTCGATGAAAGCAACCGCCCTGGAGGAGCGGTCTTCTACGCGAAGAAAGTTACAGCTCTCATCGTGTTCGGGGTGCTGCTCGGTCTTCTTGTCAGGTATGTGAACGGATGCACTGGCTTCTGGAGCGGAGCGCTCACAGCATACGCCTTATGGTGCGTGGTGAACTGGTTCGACGCCATCGTTCTTGACTGCCTTTGGTTCTGCCACGACCCTCATTTCATAATAAAAGGAACCGAGGACATGACAAAAGACTATCATGACTACCGGTTCCATATCAAGGGAAGCCTTATCGGCATGGTGTTGGCGATTCCGGCTGCTCTGATCGCCGGGCTTCTGGCTTCTGTTCTCTAGTACTATTTGTAGGCGCTAAGGATCGCGTCCCTTGTCCTGGGCATTGTCCATTTGGGCACTGCGCGGTCATCACCGTCTGAAAGTCCCATCCAGTATAAAGGGGCTATGCCGGCCTCTTTAGCCTTCTTGCAGAAGTAGGATGTGAACTTCACGTTGGCGTCAGAGTCCTTTCCGGGGCCTCCTCCCCATTCACCTATTATCACAGGTACTCCGAGACGTTTGACTATCTGTTCGTCAAGATTGACGAAAAGACGGTCTATGTCCGTTTTCTGTGAATCGAACTTGTCCGGTTCCCAATAGCTGTGGACCTCAACTGCGATATGGCCGGGCTTTTCGGGGAGTTCCAGATTGGAAAGGGGGTCCTTCAGATGAGAATTCCAGGTACCGTCACCGCTGCAAGCACCGTACGTGTTGACGACAAGGTTACGCTCAGCATTCTTTCCGCCACTCGCACGGACCGTTTCCACGAACAGTTTGGCATAGCTGTTTATCCCGTTGTAAGCGGACTTAGCCACGGTAGCGTTGTAATTGCCGCCGGCATTGAACGAAGCGAAACACCATGAGTCAAGAGGGTCAAGCATCTCGTTGTAGGACTCGAAAAGAAGTTTCTCCCCGTAGTCCTTGAATGTATCCGAGATCTGCTCCCACAGTGCCTTGTAACGGTCCTTCGCATCTTCGAATTCCTGCTCACCGGCGACAAGCCAAGCCGTACCCGCCTCTCCGGTGTCATGGTGAACGTTCAGAATGCAGTACATCCCTTCATCAATGACATAGTCGACTACCTGTTTCACTCTCGCCATCCAAACGGGATCGACCTGCGTTCCGGTCCAGGTGGAAGGGTCCCACTTCTTTTCCTCGTACAGGGTTATAGTGCCCATATGAGGATACCATGTGACAGGTATCCTTATTGCTCCGAACCCTGCTTCCTTGAACATGTGCATGAGTTCACGGGTCGCCTGGGGCTGTCCCCATGCAGTTTCGTAATCTTTCGGAGTTCTGGGAGAGTAGGCTTCGATCCACATGTTCGTAAGGTCTCCGCTGTTGCTGTCAAGAGTATTGCCAAGGTTCCATCCTGCACCCATGTTCACAACCGCTTCAGAGGCGGACTCGAAAGGACCGTCCGCAGGAGGGACAGGGTCAGGATCCGGATCCGGTTGAGGTTCAGGATCCGGTTGGACTGGAGTATCGGGATTATCTATAGGGTAATACACCGGATCACATCCTACGGCGATGGCAAGGCACATCACCGCTGAAAGGATCGTGAGCAGCGTCTTATTCGATTTTCTCATACCGGCCGGTTTCATTTTGTAACAGACAAAAGACTGGAAACAACGATAATAAAATCGTGCCAAAGTGTCTGTAAATCATAAAAAGGAGGCCGGCCAGACGGCCAGCCTCCCAACCTATACAAACTATTGATCGGTTACTCTAAAAAATAGAGCTTAGTGACTATGTATCCTGATCCTGTGAAGAGCAGATGCTCCGTATCCATGGCATCGGCCAGAGGATGTCCGGCAAGAGTCACTGCAAGGGTGAAAGTACCGTCACCGTTGTCGGTGAGAAGTTCGTTGCCGGGGAATATGTCATTGGAGTCAGGCCACTGGTTGTTCCACCATCCTGTGACGACCCTTATCTGAGGGTTAGCACCCTTGATCGTCAC
>JAEEGL016267671.1_pt1 | contig 37125 bp, 20 predicted proteins | sample 9134231 | NCBI WGS metagenome assembly JAEEGL01 (sample SAMN16246548, study PRJNA631951) | gut metagenome | biome: gut microbiome; feature: rumen; material: fiber-attached | host: Bos | place: Iran: Karaj | collected 2018-10 | reverse complement strand
GAATGCGGCATCGCTCGGCACGGCGGCAAAAGCGTTAATATCTACCGTCTTTCTAAATAGTTTGTGGTATCCGATAAAACCCCCGACAAGGAGTGCCACCACTCCGAGGGTTATAAACATTCCCAAAAGTACTTTTTTCATATTACAAGGATTATTAAATGCTTATTAAAGTTTTTTATGGTGTTTTACCGCAAAATTAGATATTTTTTTTGAGAAAACAAAGCGGCATTATGATTGTAATAAAAAAAAACGTCGGCGGATGTATTCCGTGGCACAAATTATGTTTACAATATTCATAAAATAATTTGTTTTATGTTATGTACAATTACAATCAATACCCCGCAAGCATTTTACCTCAACAGATAATTGAGGCACAAAACAGCAAGATTCCCGTGCCGCGCACACCGCGTAAGCCCGAGCGTCCCACGCTCGAAAAGTTTCGCCACACAGGTCTTTTTATTACTGTTGCGGCTTTGGCTATGATTGCGGCATACAAATTCAGCGTTGTACCGTCTAACACTTGGCTAACGGCTATGCTTACCGTTTTTTTGGTTTCAGGTATAGGTGTATCGGTATACAACTTTGTTTCAAACCGTTTCAAAAAATTGTCGAATCAAAAGGCTCAGGAAAATTACGAGTATCTGATGCGCCGCTACAACGACGAACTCGCTGCCATTGACGAAGTTAACCGTCAAAACAACGACCGTGTGGCGCTTGCTCGTTACCGTGGAGAACTTGTTAAAGAGTCGCTTCAGCATACCAATTGCCAATTGAAACCCGCCGAACAATGTGGTGTGGGGGGCAACGATGATTTTTACAAAATTCTCAACGAGTATTTTCCCGAAAAGGTGCTTACCAACTACACAATTGCGCAAGACGATGATAATCCGTGCTTTGTGCCTAATTATATTGTGTCGGTGTCGGATCGCAGACTGTATATCGATGTGGAAATTGATGTGCCTTACGACATTGAATCCGGAGAACCTATTTCATTTAAGGGAACACCTGCCAATCCTAATGACGAAAGTTTCTCAAAACAGACTCACGACCACTTTTTTGAAAAGGAAGGTTGGGTGGTAATCCGTTTTGCTGAGGAACAGATTATTAATCAGCCTGTTAGTTGTTGTAAATATATTGCTCAAACCATTTACGAAATTCTCGGCGATGATTCTGTGCTGCAAAAATTCAACACCGTTGACAATCTTCAATCTTTAGACACTTGGTCGTATCAACAATGCATCGAACTCAGCGAAAACCATTATCGTCAAAAATATCTTGGTATAAAAGAAGAAGTTGCAGAAGAAATACCTCAAGAAGAATCTATAGCACAAGAGGAATCTCTACCACAGAACGAAACCCAACCCGAAGAACAAGCTAAACCTGAAGAAGAATCTCAACCCGAAAACGAATCTCAAAACGAAGAAAACACATCAGATATGGACGCCCAACTAACTAATCCCGACAATCAACAACAAGAGACTGTAGTAACACCTCATTTTATGGACACGATAGAAGAACCGTTGCCCGATCCAGAACCAGAACCTGAGCCGGAACCTGAACCACAACCGGAACCCGAATCTGTTGCCGAATCAAACTCAACCCCCGAACCTGAGCCAGCACCTGAACCTACATTTTCAGATCCTCGTTCGGTAGAAAAGAAAAACATTGTGGAACTGGTGGCTAAGATGAATAAGTGTCACAATCTTGAAAAATGGGATTTCCTATTAGACTGCTGCAACAAGGTAATTGCTATTGACCCCGAATTCCAATTGGCTTATCTGCGAAGAAGCACCGCATATGGCAATCTCGGCAAACTTGAACTTGCTATTGAGGATTGCGAAACCGTTATTCAGATGAATCCCGAAAACCCCGACGCATATTACAACGCCGCTGTGGCAAGCCTTATGCTCCGCCGCTACCAAAAGGCTGTGGAATATTTCAAACTGGCTGTTGTTAACAAGATAGCACATCCCGACGAGGTGCTGCTTACTCTTGCCGGAGTGTATGAGAAAATGGGCGACAAAGCCGGCTACAACGAATATCTGCAACAGTCGGCTGCAATGGGCAATAGCACAGCCCGTGTGATGATTATCAAACAAAAACAAGATGAAGGCAAAAATGCCGGAACACAGTTTAAGGGTTTTAACACAAGAAATATAAAGGTTGCCCGCGAGGGTGCTACTGACATATGTTTTAGTTTCAACGACGAATATATTGCCGTGGCAGATCAAAGTCGCAAACTCAGAGTTTTTGACACCTCGTCGTGGGAGCCTGTGCATAAGCAAGACGTTAACGCCACAGCTATGGCTTTTAGTCGCAACAATAAATATATGGCTGTAGGCGGACAAAGTTTCTTGCGTGTAATGAACGTGTCAAACGATGGTTTCTCTTTGTGTTCTGATATTATCAACTATACCGGCAATATCAAGAAGATGTTTTTCCATCCGTTTAACAATGAAACTCTCTTTGTAAGTGATAACTTTTCGCTTTACAAGGTGGACATCAAAACCAAGGTAATCAACAAGGCTATTACCGATTTCAGACTTATGTCGGTATCGCGCGATATGCAATATGTGGCTGGCTACGACTATTTTCACAATCTGAAGATTTACCGCATTAATGCCCTTTCAGAAATTTTCCGTCTTGGTATTGAAAGTTCGTCGGAAGTGAAGTCGATGTCGATTAATGCTGATGCCACACGACTCATTTACGGTTTTAAAGACGGACGTGTTTGCGTTTACAATCCGCAGATACCTATGCCTGTGGCAGATTTTGATATAGGTTGCGAGGTTATTGATATTAAGATTAGCAGCGATGCTCTTTTCTTCTCAGTTTTGGGTGCCGACCGCAAACTAAGATTCTACAATTCGTCAACTGCCGAAAAGGGTCGCGACATATCTATGATGTATTTCCCAAAAGTTATTTCAATGAGTAATGTGGGCAATATGTTGGCAATTGGCAATTACAACGAGGATGTGGATATTCTCTTTACCAATGAAACTGTGACAGAAACTACGTCTCGCAGTATCAGTTAGTTATGAATCGAGTCATAGTATTGTTTGATTTTGACGGCACTCTCGCCGATACTTTTGAGGCGGGAGCCCGACTTATCAACGAGTTTGCCGTAAAATTTGGCTACCGTCAATTTGATTTTGCCAACAACAAAGACCTATCGGCTCGCCAAATTGTAAAACGCTCCGGTGTAAAGTTTTGGCAAATTCCACGACTTGTGCGTTTTTTTCGCAAAGAATCGGCAAAACGGGTTGATAGCATAAAGCCGTTCGTGGAAATCAACCATTTGATAAAGGGCATATCTTCGAAGTGCGATTTGGGAATACTTTCTACCAATTCGGAAGAAACGGTAAAAAAGTTTCTTGTTAATAATCAATTAGATAACTTTTTCTGCTTTATCAAAACCGATGTTGCTCTTTTTGGCAAAAATCGTGCATTGCGTCGTGTAAAACGCCGATTGTTAAAGCGTTATACACACCTTATATATATTGGCGACGAAATTCGCGATATAGAAGCCTGCCGCAAAGCTGGTGTTGACATTATTTCGGTGTCGTGGGGATATAATTCGCATGAAGCTTTAATGATGCACAATCATAATGTGGCAGATAATACAGAGCAACTCACCAATATGATATTGAAGGCTATTCCGCAGCAAAATGTTTAGCGTAATCAGTCAGAGCTTGTCGAAGCATAGGAACGGATTCTAAATATCCCGCAAACAGTGGCGAATATGTGTTGTAAATATATTTAGCATCATCGAACTGCTGGTTGTGTACCAGAATCACAAATTGAAGTACTCGAGCATATGCCATACTAATGGGACGAGGATAGTTGTTTGATTCCGGTTCTAAAAGTGTTTCGGCACGGTAGATACTCTGAGCAGCACTATCATATTGTTCATAGTAGCGTATTAGTATGTCTGCCATTTCTAATAGGGTAGTGGCTTCGGTTTCGGGGTCGCCTGTGTGCGCAGCAACTTCTACCGCTTGGCTTATGTATTGCATTGCGAGTATTTTTTCGTCGCATTGCACATTGTAACGTGCCTGAGATATAAGCACTTGAATTTCAAGGTCGGTGTCTTTTTCGGTTTTGGCAAGTTCAATAGCATTTGACATCAACTTTGAAATAAAATCGAAGATGGTGTAAGTGCTACCGTTGAAATCAATAGTAGCTGCTTTTTTGCCGCAGTTTTCGGCAAATTTGGCTGCCATGTCGTAATACAGTTGTGCAGCGTTTGCCCAAAGGTCGCGAGCAAAAAGAATGTCTAACTCTTGTTGATAGATTTTGGCAGCCTCGTTTAAGTTGCCTATTTGGATATTAACTTGAGCTGTTGCACTCAGAGCGGCGCATTTGGTTTTGATGTCGGTGGCTATGTCAAAAATATGCATTATTTGGCTTGCCAGCGATGAGGCTTCGTCAAAATGTTTAACAATTGCATTTGACTCGGCGCGAGAGCGAAGCGTCTTGATTATTCCTAAGTGGTTGTCGTCTTTTTTGAAGAGCGAATATGCCTTGTGAAAATATTGGTTGGCAGTTTCGATGTCGCCATCAATACCGAATATGGCTGTGGCAGTAGACAATGCACAATCTGCCAACGCCGAAATCTCAATGTGAAATTCGTTTTCAAAAGTGTCGAACGCCTTGCGGTAGTATTCTGCGGCTTTGGCGTGATTGCCGAGACGTGCGTACATAAGTGCAACGTTTTTCAGATTGTTAAACAATCCTTCGCTTTTAAATTCCTCTTTGTCGTACTCCTCGCACGCTTTTTTGTAAAAATCAAGTGCGCGGGTGTAGTAGCCGATGGTATCGTAAGTGTAGCCGATGTTGTTGCAAATGTAAGCTGTGCGTGTGTGCGATTCGGTTTGAGAACTGATATCAAGTGCCGTGTTGTAATTTGCCACCGCCGACAAATAGTCTTTGGTTTCAAAAAAGTAGTCGGCTATGGCGGTATAAGCCTGAACCAGTTTATCGTTGATGTCGGTTTCGGAAACTTCGTCGTTGTGGTTTTCACGCATAATTTGCAAAATGCTTACAGCCGACATGAGACATTCCAAACCTTTGTCACGGTTTTGAGTGTGCATAAGTGCGTCGGCGGCGTGGATGAGAGCATCAGCCTGACGTCCTTGTTGTTCGGCAATCTGGTAATGTTGAGCCGACAGCATATAGTTTTCGGCAGATTTTTCGTAGTTGTTGCCTTCGTAAAAAAGTCCTGTTTCGGCGTATGCTGCTGCTAATTGCTCCATGTTGCCGGTTTGACGGTAAGTGTCAATTGCCTGATGTTGGCAGATGAGAGCTTCGTCGGTGTCGCCGTTTTCGTTGTATAGATATGCAAGAGCCGACAACATTTCGGCAAACATATCAAGGTCGTTGTCGCTACGGTATAGTTCAATCGCTTTTTTGTAGTATTCTGTAGCCCGCGGAGGGTCGGGCATTTCGGCGTACATACAGGCAAGAGTGCCGGTGGCGAGTGCTTCGGAGTGAAGGTCGCCTTGATTGCGGCTCAGTTCAATAGCTTCGTCGAGTGCTTTTTGTGCCTCTTTGTATTCGCCCATAATACGCATTGTGTCGCCGGCAAACGAGAGTGAACGTATGTATTCTTTGATGTCGCCGATGTTTTTGTATATTTTGGCAGCGAGTAGGTAGGTAGGTTTTGCCTTGTTGAAACGGTCGCTGCGATAATATAGCGTGGCGAGTGAAGTTAGATTGTATGCCTCTTGCGCCTTGTATTTTACCTTGTGATATAGTTCAATGGCATTTTCGTAATATGTTTCGGCGCGGGCAGTGTTTTTTTGTTCCTCGTATACGCTTGCAAGGTTTGAATAGTTAAGAGCCGCTGCAGCGTTGTCGTTGAGTTCGGTGTTTATTTTGAGAGCCTCTAAATAGTAATGTCCGGCGCGTTCGTGGTCTTGTTTAGAGAAGAAAATATTGCCAATATTGTTGTATACGGCAGCACGTCCGGCGTTGTCGTTGCTTTGTTGCGATAGTTCGAGCGACTTGTTGAAATACTGCATTGCTCCCTGAATATCGTCAGAACCGTAATGCAGATTGCCTATAGCGTTGTAGTCGGCTATCATGCCGGCAATGTCGCTGTTGGCATGGTCTTCTTTGAGTGCGAGTTTGTAGTATCGCAATGCGTTTTCGGTGTCGGATTTTTGCGAATAAAGCGCACCTAAATTGCTATAAGTTAATGCAATGCCGTATTTGTTAGGCGCATTTGAATCGTTTTCGAGTGCGGCGTTGAAATATTTTTCGGCACCGTTTTCGTCGCCACTATTTAGAAGGGCAAGACCTATATTGTTGTAACTTATTGAAATCTTGGAAGTATTGCCAAGCATACGGTCTATCTCCAATGCTTTGTGAAAGTATGCCAATGCTTCTGAATATTTGCTTTGGGCGTTTTTTGATAGTCCCATATTGTTGTAGCAGTTGGCAAGGTTGATTCGGTCGCCGATGTAAAAACAAAGTCTGAGAGCCTCGGTGTAGTATCTTTTGGCTTCGGCAAATCGGCTGTCGTTGTCGTATGATAGTCCGAGATTGATATAAGCTTTGGCAAGTATTGCCGGTTTTACGGCTTTGGTGCAATATGAGATTACCTCATTAAGTAGCATGAAGGCACCGGCATTGTCTTTGTCGGTACGTTTGAGAGTGGCAAGGTCGATTTTTACCAATGCTATTTTGTCTTCGTTGTTTTTTTCGGTGAAACCTTTGAGAGCAAGGTTTAAAAAATAATCAGCCGAAGTATGGTTGTAGCGAGTGAGATATACCTTTCCCAAAGCATGATAACAATCTGGAAGGGCAGGATGGTCGGGTTTTTCTTTAAGCACATCTATTGCCTTTTGCACGTATTGTATAGCCTTGTCGTGGTCAGAAAGGTAGAGTTTTTCTAAACCTGCAAAGTAGTATCCTGCAGTAAGATAGTATTTGTCGTTGTTGAGTCTTTTGGAGCAACCGAGCAATAGCGTTGCACATTCGAGAGCCTCATTGTGGTATCCAAGCCATGATAGAGCCAAGTATTTAGCTTGTAATGTGGTGGCGCGATATTCCCACACAGCATTAGATGCACGGTAATAAAGAAGAGTGTCCCAAGTTTTGTCGGCTAATTTTACCGCTTCGGGCATCGACGGTTTGTATACAGCTTCTATTGTCTTGTCGAGCAATTCTTTTGGATTGCCTTTTTTGTTGTCTTTGATAGCTACATAATGATATTTGTTGCCCGTAACAGGTTTTGAGATAACACTTTGCAAATATCGAGCATTTGAATAGAAATCTAAATTGACTATAATCCAAGTGTCATCAATTTGCTTGATGTCGCCGTTTTGCTGCATATATTTGAGCAAATCTGTTAGAAACGCAGGATTGCCATGTGTAACAGAGTGTATTATGTTGGCGGTGTCAGACGGAAATTTGTGACCCGGAAACATTGTGGATAGCAAAACAGCAGTGTCGGAAAGTTTTAGCGGTTCGGGAATAAGTTCGCAAAAACCGCCTGTTTTCCACGCCTCGGTGATGCTGCCAATTTTTATAGGAAAGAGGTCGCGGCTGATACGGTTGGTAAGCGGATCCGACTTGATTATCGGGTCTGCCATATTGTATGCAGCCACTGCCATTATTTTGCATTGTTCATCTACGATATGTTGTGCAAGCGCATAGACCATATCGAAAATGTCGGGATTGCAGTATTGAAAGTTGTCGGCGATAATTATCGTTGGTTTGTCTACTGCACTCTGTTGTAGATGTTTATAGAAATAATCTGCCACTTCGTTGAATGTTGCCGTGGCAAAAAAACTACGCAGTTCTTTTGATGGTTTCTTTCCTGTAAAACTCTGAAACAGCAGCATATACGACAATTCGACACTTGCACATCTGCATTTGAACGAAATAATGTCGCAATTACTAATGGCAGTAGCTTTTTGTGCGAATTGTTTTGCCAAAGCCGACTTGCCGCATCCCGAGTCGCCACCAACGAGCACAATCTGCCCTTTACCGTTGCAAACCTGTTCGTAAAGGTCTTGCATACGGTGTAGTTCCGTTCCTCGTCCTACAAATATATCTTCAGTTATCAACTCTTTTTCTTTAAGAAACCAGCCAACACCTTCATAAGCAAGCTGATGTTGAGCGGTTTGGTAAGGTAGTAGTTGCAACCAGCCTTAATGGTCTTGTCTTTTTCGTCGCTGAGGGCGTAGGCGGTTTGCGCAATGATAATAATATCTTTGTCGAATTCGCGTATGGCTCGAGTGGCTTCGTAACCGTCCATTACGGGCATCTTGATGTCCATAAGAATCAGGTCGATATCTTTGTGGTTGCGAGCAATTTCCACAGCTTGTCCACCGTCTTCGGCCCAGATAATCTCTGCTCCGGTTTCGGCAAGAATTTCGTTCATAAGCATGCGGTTCATTTCCTCGTCTTCTGCCACCATTATTTTTTTGCCTTTGAGCGAAATTTCAGCTTCGTCGGCAGTGCCTGATGCTCCGTATTCGTCGGCGGTGTTGAGTTCGGGGTCGTAGGGTAGGGTGAAGTAGAATGTGCTGCCTACACCTTCTTCGCTTTCTACCCACATTTTGCCGCCAAGAAGTTCCACTAGTTTTTTAGAGATGGCAAGTCCGAGACCTGTGCCTTGCTGGTTTTTGTCGCCTTTTTGCTCTATTTGACCAAAACGTTCGAATATAACATCCAATTTTTCCTTGGGCATTCCTTGTCCTGTGTCCTTAACGTAAAACAGCAGTTCTTCGGGAGTGTTGAAACGGTAGCCAAATTCGATGAAACCTTTGTCGGTAAACTTCATAGCGTTGGTTATCAAGTTGTTGATAACCTGTTTGAAACGGAACGGGTCGGTTTCGATCTGGAAGTCGTCGGATTCTACCGAATTTTTTACCGAGAATCCAATGCCTTTTTCCTTGATGTTGTTGATTTGGTATTGCGAAATGTAAATTTCGTTCATCATTGGGTTGAGGGGCGACTTGCGGGTCTTAACTTTTAATTGTCCCGCTTCGATTTTTGAAATATCGATGATGTCGTTGATGAGGTTGAGAAGGCTCTTGCCGCTGCTTACAATGAGGTCTAAGTATTTAGCTTTTGAACCTGTAAGACCGCTTGTTTTTGCTAAAAGTTCTGAGAAACCGATGATTGAGTTCATAGGGGTACGAATCTCGTGGCTCATATTGGCAAGAAACGCCGATTTAAGTTTGTCAGATTCTTCGGCTTTTTGTTTGGCCTCGATGAGTTCTTTTTCCCATTGTTTGCGTTTGGTGATGTCGCGGATGGTGATGGCGCATCCTTTTGCTGTGTCGGTATCGTAATAAGACACGGTCATGTCGGCAATGTATGTTTCTCCGTTTCTATTTACGCAAACGCCCTCAAACGGTGCTTCGGTATATTTGCACGACCCTGTTTCGAGGAATTTCTTAACCTCTGCCTCTGCAGCAGAACGGCGGCTTTGTTCGGGTTGTAGCAGTGATAGCAATGGCATACCTTGTACTTCGTCGTTGTGGAAACCAGTGAGTTTTTCGGCAGCGGGGTTGAGCGATACCACTTTGACTTTTTCGTCGGTTACGATAAGTGCCTCAAACGCATTCATACTCAGCTTGGTGTAAATCTCGTTGGTGGCTTTTTCCTGCAAAACGGCTTTCTGACGTTCATATTCGGTTTTGGCTATTATCTGGGTCATCTTCTCAAACTCGTTGTAGAGGTCTGCCACTTCGTCTTTGTTTTTGGGCAGGTCGATGTCTTGAGTGTAGTTGCCGGTGTCGTTGGCACGTTTGATGTGTTCGGTGAGACTGAGTATCGGTTTCGACAACGGACGTGCTATGAGATACGACACAATGAGAGCAATCACAACTGTAATAGCTGCAATGAATACAAACATTGCTGCCGAGTATTGCACCTTGCGGTTGGAGAGCTCGGCTGAGGAAACTTCCAAATATACAGCACCCAAAATGTCGGAATCTCTAATAACCGGCTTGGTTATAATGAGATATCCGTCCTCAAAACGTGCTGAGCTTTTAGGCTCTAACGTTGGAGGCGGGGTAAAATCCTTTGCATTGTTGAATGTGTGACTATAAAACTGTTTTTGGTCGGTGGAGTAGAACTGCACAAACTCAATGGGCGGAAAAACTTCGAAAAATTCGCAACGCTCTTTGAGGTCTTGTGGTTGGTTCATCTCAATACAAGATGTGCCTTCGATGGCAAGCATTTTGGCTATGCCTTCGTACTTGTTTTGAAAGTCTTCGGTGTTGGCGGTGCTAAGTATTGCATTGCTGCAAATATAGCACAACGCTGCTGTGATAAGCACTGCACAAGCCACACTGAAAGTGATTTTGTGCTTTATCGATAGGTTGGCAAAAGGATTCATAGTCTCTACTTTTAAAAATTTTTTCTTTTTCTTATTCTTTGTATTGATGACCCGGGCTTAGAAGAGTGGTTCTGAACATAAGTCCTGAATCTATAATTGCTTCTTTTTTAAATAGATAGTCGATACTGCTGGCTTTTTGTTCTATAAAAAACATACAGCCGTAATTTAATAATTTTTTGTTGTTTGACAGCGTAAGAATCTTCATTTTTTTTAGTTTTCCTTCCAAAATTTCGTTAGAAATTTCGGCTGAGTGGTCGATGAATACCACCAATGCGTCGTCGATGGATGTGTTGTCGTTGTATGCTCTTACAGTTATAGGTTTGTTGTTGAAAGTTTGCGATTTGAGTGCGTTGGCTATTCCGTTGAATGGCTCGGGCTGTTGTGCTGCTATATATATTATAAAGGTGTCCTGTGGTAAAGGTTCTGGCCAATACACGTAATGCGCAAATTTGATTATGTTTTGGTAGTCGAATCCCTGCGCCTTGGCTGATGATGTGCTCAGGAGCAGGGCGGAAGCGACAATGGCAATATAGAATAGTAGTTTTTTCATGACTGGACTTCGTTATCCTGTTTTCCGTTTTCTTCTTCGTTGTTTTTGTCTTGTCCTGATAATTGAGCTTCAAGAGCTTTAACCTTGTTTTTGAGGTTGGCTTCAATCTTGCGGAATTTGGTGATACGTTTTTCAAGTTCGCGTTTGAAGAATGCCTCAGATGCCGACGCTTTGTCGAATTTCTGACGATTTTCTACATTTTGACGTTTTGAGTCGGTGAGCTCGCGGTTTAGTTGTTCGATATCGTCGGTGAATGATTTGATTTGTTTCTTCATGTTTTTCGACTCTTCGCTTATCGAGGTGTACTGCTTTTGAATCTTGGCAAGTTCCTCCTCGGTGTTGAGCTGTGTGGTAACGTCGAATGCAAGGCAGAGTATTTTTTCAACAGAGTTGTCGGTGTCGTAGATAGGCACAAAGATGTTTTTGATTTTACGTATAGAGTTGTTGATTTTAAACTCGGTAACGTAAGTTTCTGTACCTCCTTGTTTTACACTGTCCCAAACACGTTTGAAATCATCGTACTTGGCAAGTGTCAACTGCAATATTTCGTATATGTTTTTGCGCTTGATGTCGTTTACGTCCAATGTGTAGCGCAGACAGAACTTGCGGTTGGCATCGAGAGTTTCGCCTTTGAGACTGAATACTGCGCTCATAATGGTGCGGTTGAGTGCGTATTGAGTTTTTTCTATTTGCGAGAGTTCGTATTGCGAAGTTTCTACAAGGCTGGTGAGTGTTTCGATTTCGCTGCGCAGGTTTGCCTCTTTTTCCTCCATCTGTTTTGACTGCATACGCGACTGCTGAAGCAGTTCGGCTGTTTGCTCATTGATTTTGGCGTTGGCAATGGTTGAAGCCACGTTTTCGGAGATACGTTCTACAAACGAAATCTGATATTGCTCAAACTCTTTGAATGAAGCAAACTCCATTACGCCGTACAATGTGTCGTTGTATACGAGCGGCACAAACATTATAGCCTTTGGTTTAGCCTTGCCAAGACCAGAGGATATGTCGGCGTAGTTGTCGGGCACATTGTTGAGCACAATAGTGTGTTTTTCCATTGCGCAAGCACCGATAAGACCTTCGTCTAATTGTAAGGTGCGTTTGTGAAAACGTTCGTGACCGAATGCAAACACTCCGTAAAGTTCGAGAATTTCCTTTTTGGGGTCTTCTGGCGACTTGGTGCGTATAAAAATACCGCCTTGGTTTACATTGATATATGGCACGAGGTTGTCGATAACTTCGTTGCTCAGTTTATGAATGTCGGAAATGCTGTTTCGCAGAATATCACTGAATATAGAGTGACCTTCGGTAGCCCACTGTGTACGTTTTTCTTCGGCGATACGTTTCTGTTCTTTGTCGCGGGTTTCTATCATGCTGTCGCGCATTGACACGAGAGCTGTGCCGATAGAGTTGTTTTTGATCGACACCTTATATTCTGCGTCTAAGTTGCCGTCGCGAATATCTGATGCAAACTCGGCAGTCTGTTTTAGCGAGTTGGTGAGCGATTGAAGTGAACGTATGATAGAAGCAAACTCGTTTGTGTGCAGAGCTTGCGCCGAGTGTTCGTCATCAATTTCAAAATTGCCTTGTGCTATGCGTTTAACAATGTCGCGGAGTACGGTGATTGGTTTGGTAATGTGTCCCGTGATGATGATGATGGCTATGATAAATAGCGCAAGAAACATTGCTGCAATCAGAACAGCTGAACCTTCGGCAGCCCATTGATCTGTTTTGAGCGACAAAGACGGGGTAATGGAAATCAAGGCAAAAAAGTCGCTAGTGTATGGAATAGAAATGCGGCTATTGTGTATAAACACGCTTTGGTTGCCTTCTTCCATCAGGTTGGTTTCTACATCGGCTGGCAGATTGTCGGCTGTCTTTTCCATTATATTAAACTGTTCTTCTGTAAAGCGCAGTGTTTCTGTAATATAACGGTTTTGATATTCTTTTTTACGCGAGTAGAAAATTTTTCCGTTTTTATCGGCAATGATGATGTATTGATCTGAGGGAATCATTTCATCAAGATTGTTGCGGTAGTATTTGAGGTCGATGTCGGCACCAATTACACCTGCAAATTTTTCTTTGTTGAAAAACGGAATAATGCATACAAGTGTGTTTGAAATTTCACCGTCAACATCAAGAGCAAGAATTTTAGACAAATGGTCGTGCTTGGTATCGCGGTAAAGATCAAGTACTTCGGTAGATGTGGCAAGCAAGTCGTTGGAGAGTTCCGGCGTGTCGGTGTTTTCGTGACGTGTGATTTTGCCGTACCACCCGATAGGAAATCCCGGATGGGTGTTTACCAATAAACTGTCGCTTGTGGTGAGTATGTATGGCTCAGAAATTACAAAAAGTGATTTAATTGTTTGATTTTGACGTAGATATGTTGATAACGTGTTTACTGTTACTTCTCTGGTTTGAATTCCTATTTGTTGTATTAGCGATGAAATAGAACTTGCCTGAGCGTTGAGGTCGTAAACAGTGCCGTTGAGATGGCTTTCAAGATAGTTGGCGTATTTTTGAACTGCAGTGTTGCTTGTCTGTCGGCTGTATTCGGTCAGCCTATGGTCCACAACCTTATGATATACAAACAAAACGGCGGCACAAAGCACAATTGCGGCAGCTGATGCCGTAATCACCACTTTCCACCTTATAGTGTTTAGTTTGTTATATGCTGTTTTGTTGTTTTCCATATTAATGATTGTTTGCTATTCTATTGATTTAAAATTTGTTGGTCGGTAAGTTTCTCGTTCTCTTTTTTGAGTTTTTCGATTTCCTTTTTGTATTTTTTGATTTCGTTGTTTTTCTGCGCAACATCTTTTTCCAGTTGCTGAATGCGTTGAGTGAAATCGTCGAGACGTTTGCCTTCCTCTCTGAGTTTGAATAGGTTTTTGGCGTTTTCTTTAACGTAAGAAATTGTGCTGGCTATGTCTTCGGCAAGGTGTTCGATAAACTTGATACGATAATCTTCGAATTTGTCGGTGCGGCACAATTCCAAAATGCCGTAAATATCGTCTTTGAGCATCAGCGGCACTACAATAAGGTGTCCCGGCTTGGTGAATCCGAATCCCGAACCTATAGTGATGTAGTCGGCAGGAATGTCGTCGATAATTTGCATTGTTTTTTCCACAGCGCAAGTGCCCACAATGCCTTCGTAGAGGCTGATTTTTTTCTGAATAAACTTTTTGTGGTCGGCGGCGTAGGTGGACTTCATCTCTAAATGGATGTCTTCGGGGTTGTCGTCAACGTAGAGATACATCGCGGCGTAGTTGGCTTCCATATAGTGAATTAGGTTGCGTGTGGTTTCGTCGCATAGAGTGTCGATATTGTTGTTGTTTTTGCGCAGAATGTCGCCAAACTCTGCCAATCCTATGTTGATTTTGTCTTGAATTTCGTCGGCTTTGCGGCGTTCGCGGTACGATTCGTACTGCTGTTCAAGATTTTTCTTCATATTGATAAGCGAGATACCGAGTTCGTCGTTTTCGCTGAGTAGTTCTATTTCGTTGTCGGTTTTGCCGGCGCCAATGTCTTCGGTAAACAACTGCTTCTTTTTCAGATTGTTGATAAATGCGGCTATTTTCTTAGCCATAATATTCATCTCGCTGTTGCTGTTTTCGTTGATGTCGGGCGGAGTGAGTTCGCCTTTGAGCATTTTTTCGAGATAACCGTTCATTTTTTCGATCGGATGGTTTACCGATGAGAAAAGCAATAGGAAGAATGAAAGTCCAAGAATAATCACCGAAATTTGCACCGCAGCTACAATGGTGTTGGTACGTTTCTTCTTGTCGGCGCGTAGAATGTCTGATTCTATAATAAGTTCGTCGATGTCGTTTTGCATAGTCTTGATCTGTGCTACGGCTTCGCCCTTGTATCCGTCGTTGTCGGCAAGACCTAATAGCAACTGTTTAGAAAACACAAGGTTGAATGTCATACGGTATTCCGACAACTGATCCATCATTTTCGACATCTGATATTTAATCAGAATGTTTGATGTGTTGGTAGATTTGAGAATATTGTTGATACCGTCGATTTGCTTATTAAATTTTTCGTAATGCTCTATGCTGCTGTTGTCTAAGAATGCTTTTTCGCTCTGACAGGCATCGTCAAACATTTTGCTCATTCCCGCAAGGGTAAACTGGAAAAGTGTTTTGCGCACGGTGTTGCGGTCGGTGGTAAGTCGTCCGGCATCTTCGGTGAGAACGTTGATGTCTTCTTTGATTTTGGCTATTTCACCTATTTTGATTTGGTAATTGTCGAATTCTTCGCGGAGAATGGATATCGACTGCGCAGTTTTGCGGTTTAATTCGGGTTCCACTTCCTTAAGAGTTTCGATACCTTTGTCGATACGGGTGCAAAGTTTGTTGATTTCTGAAATAAGAGTGTCTTCTTTTTCCTTGTTTCGAGCTGAAGAGTAGAGACCGAAGAGTTCGTATTGAAGGTTTCGAATCTCGGCAAGCTCGTTTTTCATCTTGGTTTCAGCCTGGTAACTGGCGTCAATTTTATTGTAGTTTGATGTCAGGTATATAAACGACAAGCCTGTAAGTACGGCATATGCCGCAAAACAGATGAGCATTATTCTAAATTTAATTCTTACCGATAGCTGTTCGGGTGTGTTCATTTCGTCGTTTTTTATAACTCTGAGTTTAATAATTTGCCAATACAAAGATAACTAATATTTGTTTAAAAACAAACATCTTGCCGTTTTGTATTTGAGTTTTTTTTGCACATAGTTTTGTTACAAAATTAACAAATTGTTTAATAAATGTATAATTTGACAAAAAATTTTGTAGAAAATTTTTGAAACCCTTATTTTAGCACCCGAAAATTGATGTAATGAATCTTTAACTAACACACTGATTATGTTCAGCAAAGAATTAATTTCAAAATTTGAGGGAACCCCCACACCTTTTTATTATTATGATATGGCGCTTTTGCGTCGCACGCTCGACACACTGAGCAAGGCAACAGCCAAATACGGTTACAATATGCACTACGCCGTTAAGGCCAATGCCAATCCCGTAATATTGAAAACCATAAGCGATTACGGTTTCGGCGCCGACTGCGTTAGCGGCAATGAGGTGCTCAAAGCCATAGAATGCGGATTCAACCCCTCGAAGGTTGTGTTTGCAGGTGTTGGCAAATCCGACAAGGAGATCAACGACGCTCTCGCTCATGATATTTTTTGTTTTAACTGCGAATCAGTACAAGAGATTCAGGTAATTAACCAGTTGGCATCGCAGTGTGGCAAAATTGCTAGAATTGCTCTCCGCCTTAATCCCGGTATCGATGCTCATACTAATAAGTGTATCAATACTGGCTTGGAAGACAGCAAGTTTGGTATCAATTTCAACCTTTTAGATCAAGTGGTAAAAGAAGTGATGGTGCTTAGCAACATCAAACTTATAGGTTTGCATTATCATATTGGCTCGCAGATTTTGGACCTTGAACCTTATCGTCTACTTTGTCAGCGTAGCAACGAGATGCAGCAGAAATTGCAACTACTTGGTCTCAACCTTCCCGAAATCAATCTCGGTGGCGGACTCGGCGTGGATTATATCAATCCTGACCAGAATCCTATTCCCGATTTTGAAAAACTATTAGACACTATTCACGAAAATCTTGATGTAAAAGAGGGTCAACGTGTTCATTTTGAGTTCGGACGAGCTGTAGTGGCTCAGTGTGGCACAATGATTGCTCGTACTTTGTATACAAAAAAAGCAAGCAAGACAACATTTGCTATTGTGGATGCAGGATTTAACGATTTGATACGTCCGGCTTTGTACGGTTCGTATCACAAAATTGAGAACCTTTCATCGGTATCTGAAGCTGAAGATATTTACGATGTTGTAGGTCCCATTTGCGAATCTACCGACGTGTTTGCACAAGGTTACCAAATGCCTCTTACACAGCGCGGCGACTTGATAGCGTTCCGTTCTGCAGGTGCTTATGGCGAAATTATGGCTTCGCGATACAATTTGAGAGATCTTGCCAAAGCTTATTTTTTTGATTAATTTTTGATTATTTTAAAAATATGCTAAATTTGTAGCAAAATTATTATACTAACATTCTAATGTTTACTTCTATGAAAAAACGATTTTTTTCATTTGTCGTCATCCTCACTGTATTGGCAGACTCATTGTTTCTAACTTCAACAGCGTCTGCGCAAGACGATATTAACATTGGAATGGCAGAGTCGATGGTGTTTAACGAAGACTTTTCTTCGGCTATTCAGCTCTACAAAAAAATGATAGAGATGGAACCCGACAATGGTCTTTATCACTTTCAACTTGGATTTTGCTACCTGAACACTTCGAGCAAGAAAGATTCATCGATTTACGAGTTTAAAAAAGCATATAGTCTTTACAAACCAAAGGTGCGTAAAGGCACTCAGGGTATCGAAACCGAGTTTTATCTCGGTCGCGCCTACCGCGTAAACGACTCCATAGACCAGGCTCTCAGCACTCTTGAGAAACTGAAACGTCGTGTCACCAACAAGAAGTTTCTTGAAATCATCGACAAGGAGATCGACCTTTGCAACCTTACCAACGAGATGAAGAGCCATCCCGTGGAGATTCAGGTGCAGAACCTCGGAGCTATTGTCAACAGCGAGTACACCGACCATAGTCCTGTGCTTACAGCCGACGAGTCGATGCTGTTTTTCACATCGCGTCGTCCTTACAAAAACCACGAGGTGGGTATCGACGACCAATACGACGAGAACATCTACGTGTCGCGAAAGCTTGAGACCGGCACTTGGTCGGCTCCCGAGCCGCTCAACGACAAGATCAACACCGAAGAGCACGAGGCTACTGTTTCGCTGTCGTACGACGGTTCGGAACTCTACATCTACCGCGAGGACGACAACGGCACTTTGCTGGTGTCGTATTTCAAAGGCGACGACTGGTCGGAGCCTGTTCCCCTGAATGAGAATATCAACACCAAGTACCGTGAAACCGGTGCGTGCCTCTCTACCGACGGCAAACGTCTCTTCTTTGCGAGCGACCGTCCGGGTGGACGCGGCGGATACGATATCTATGTGTCGGAGCGTATGCCCGACGGCTCTTGGGGCGAGGCTAAAAACCTCGGCGACGCTGTAAATACTGCTGAGGACGAGGAAGGTCCGTTTATCCTGCCCGACAACTCAAAGCTCTATTTCAGCAGCAAGGGTCACCGCGGACTTGGCGGATACGATATTTTCTATTGCGACGCCAACGAGTTTGGCACTTGGTCGAGGGCTGTGAATGCGGGATTTCCCATCAACACCGCCGAAGACGATGTGTTCCTCTTTATCACTCCTACAAGCGCAAGGTCGTATTTTGCATCTGAGCGCAAAGACGGTATTGGACGTTCTGACCTCTACGTTATGGGTCTTCCCTCTGTTATGGAAACCGAGCTTACTGTTGTTACCGGCTTGGTAGGCGTGTGCGAAGGCGAAGTGCCCGAAAGCGTGATTACCATTCGCGACAACAGCCTTGGTGTATCGAGCACCGCTGTTCCTAATGTTCGCACAGGCAAGTATATCTTTATCGGTCGTCGTGCCCACAATTACACCTTGACCGCCACTGTAAACGACAAAGTAGTTTATTCTGAAACATTCGACATAGCTGCCAATGCTCCCGAACAGATGAACTACAAGACAATACAACTCGACCCCGAGCACAATTGTCCCGAGCCTCACGTGCCTCAGGATGAGCCTGAGCGTATTCCCGGCAAGTATTACGACGAAAATGGTGTAATGTACGATTGTCTTGCCGAAATAGAGGATATTTCGTTTCCCTTCGGTGTAGCTTCGGCACTCGGACCTACTCCAAGTCTTGACTCTCTTGCCAAGTATCTCAAAAACAACCGCGATGCAGTGGTTGAGATACGAGCTTATTGCGATGCCAAAGGTAGTGCAGTATACAACCTCAAGTTGTCGAAAAAACGTGGCAATGCCGTGTACAACTATCTAATACAGCACGGTGTGCAGAGCAAACAGTTGGTGGTTACAGGTCTCGGCGAGGAAAACCCGATTTCGTTTAACATTATTAACGGCGAGTTTGACGATGAGTCGAAGGCATTCAACCGTCGTGTGGAATTCTTGATGAAAAAGCAGGGTTCAAAAGAAACCCTGCTGATACGTCCGATTACTACTGTCCCCGACAAATATAGAAACCCGCTCTATCAGAAAGACTACGAAAAGGCAGCAGGTACACCGGAATCTGAAATTTAGAAAACGATGCAGCCACTTTATGCCGAAGTTATATTGCCCGTTCCGCTTCCAAATCTTTTAACTTACATTGTTCCCGATTATCTCGCGGAACAGTGCTGTACGGGTTGTCGGGTAGTGGTACCTTGCGGAAAGTCAAAATTATATTCCGGCGTAGTTTATCGTTTTGTAGAGCAAAAGCCTGAGGCTTACGAACTTAAAGAAGTGCTTGAAATTTTGGATTCCAAGCCGGTGGTTACACAAGAGCAGATTCAGTTTTGGCAATGGATAGCTGAATATTATATGTGCACCGTGGGCGAGGTTTATCGTGCCGCTTTGCCGTCGGGTATGAAACTCGAAAGCGAAACAATGCTCTACCGCACCAATCTGCCTATAGATTACGACCATCTGAAACCCAAGGAACTAATATTGCTTAATGCTTTTAACGACCAAGTAACACAAATACCGGTGTCGAAGGTGGGTAAAATTGTTTCGTCAAAAACATATATATCACTGGTATATAATCTGATACAGTCGGGTTATCTTGTTGCCGACAATGTGATTGAAGATAAATACAAACCCAAAACCGAAAAGTTTTTAACCCTTCACGAGGCTTTTACCAAGGAGATTCAATTCAAGGAATTGTTCAACACACTTGAACGCAAAGCTCTCAAACAGATGCAAGTGTTGATGGCATTTCTTGCGGGTTCGGGTATCAAGATGGAGAATGGCATTATCACCTCGCACGGCGAAATATCACGCTCAAAACTTTTGAAGAATCCTGATTTGTCGTCGCAGGCACTATCGGCACTTGTGCAAAAAGGTGTCTTGACCGAATACGAAAAGGAAGTGAGCCGTTTGGAAAAATACGACGGCGACATTGAATTGTATCACAACCTTACTCCGGCTCAGCAAACAGCTTATGAACAGATTGAAAACGAGTTTGCTCAAAAAAACACTGTTCTACTTTATGGAGTAACAGGTAGCGGCAAAACCGAAATATATATCAAACTTATCGACAAATATCTGTCGGAAGGCAAACGAGTACTTTACTTATTGCCCGAAATTGTGCTTACATCGCAGATTATTAGACGTTTGCAAAAAGTGTTTGGCAATTCGGTGTGCATTTACCATAGCAAATTATCTGATGCCGAACGTTCTGAAATATGGAAGACATTAGTTGATGGCAACGAACCAAAACTGATTCTCGGTGTGCGCTCGTCGGTGTTTTTGCCGTTTGTTAACCTTGGACTAATAATTGTTGACGAGGAACACGAAACATCATTTAAGCAGTACGACCCAGCTCCGCGATACAATGCCCGAGACTGTTCTATGGTGCTTGCGCAGATTTACAACGCCAAAGTGCTGTTGGGTTCTGCCACACCGTCGCTCGAATCGTATTTCAACGCCAAGAGCGGCAAGTATGGCCTTGTGGAACTCAATAAACGTTTCTCTGAACAAGGACAACCTCAGTTTCAGATAGTTGACACACTTGAAGCCATGAAACGCCGACAGATGAAATCGCTATTTTCGCCGCAGCTTCTTGGCGAGGTGAAAAAATGTGTCGACAATCAAGAACAAGCATTGCTGTTTCGCAATCGTCGCGGATTCTCACCTTATGTGGAGTGTCAAACCTGCGGATGGATTCCTGTTTGCGAAAATTGCGATGTAAGTCTCACGTATCATAAGCGCGACGGACGTTTGGTATGTCACCATTGCGGTTTTTGTATGGAAATGCCCCACAAATGTATGGCGTGCGGCGATACTGCAATGAAAACTATTGGCTTCGGCACTGAAAAAATTGAAGACGAAATTAAAATATTCTTTCCCGATGCGCGGATTTCGCGGTTGGATTCTGATGTTACCACTTCGGTGGCACGTTACGAAAAAATCATTTCCGACTTTGAAGAAGGCAATATCGACATCATTGCCGGCACTCAGATGATTTCAAAAGGATTTGATTTTAAGAAACTTCGTCTTGTGGCTATTCTCAATGCCGACAGTATGCTCAATTATCCAGATTTTCGGGCAGAAGAACGTGCTTATCAGATGATTTCGCAGGTAGGAGGTCGTGCCGGACGTTCCGACATCAAAGGTCATGTGCTTATTCAAACCAATAATCCTACACATCCTGTATTTCAGGATATTATCAGCAATAATTACACATTGCTTTACAATCGTTTGATAGCCGAGCGTAGCAAATTTCTTTATCCGCCGTACACACGCTTAGTGAAGATTCAACTTAAACACAAGAGCGCTACAGACTTGGATTTAGAATCGTCTCGACTTGCCGACATTCTTCGCAAATCGTTTGGTGCCGGGGTGCTCGGTCCTGAATATCCAATCATAAGTAGAATTCAAACACTATATATAAAGGAGATAATGTTAAAAATTAGCCGAACTCATTATGGCGCGGCTGCCAAAAAGATTATTTCCGAAGCTATAGGATATATAAAATCTACTGCTGCAAAACCCGGATTAATAACTTCTGTGAATGTAGATCCGTTATAAAAATGCAAATTATTAAAACATCATAAAAATATACAAAAATGAGATTATCATCAAGAATCAACAGAGTAGCCGAATCGCAGACACTTGCGATGAGCCAGAAGAGCAACGAACTAAAAGAACAAGGCATCGACGTTGTGAACCTTACAGTTGGTCAGCCCGACTTTTTCACTCCCGACAACGTGAAAGCCGCTGCCAAAAAAGCCATCGACGACAATTATTCGTTTTATTCGCCCGTACCCGGTTATAAAGATTTGATACAGGCAATCCAAGGCAAATTCAAACGTGAAAACAATCTTGAATATGCCGAGAATCAGATAGTTGTGTCAACAGGTGCTAAACAGTGCCTTGCCAACGCTATGCAGTGCCTTTTTCAAGAAGGCGACGAGGTGATAATTCCCACTCCTTACTGGGTGTCGTATATCGAACTTGCACATCTCTGCAATGCAACTCCCGTTATCATTGAGGGAAATCCCGAAAACTACTACAAGATTACTCCCGAACAGTTGGAAAAAGCCATCACACCCAAAACTCACGGCTTTATTCTCAACGCACCTTCTAATCCTTCGGGAAGCATTTACACCAAAGACGAACTCAAGGCTCTTGCCGATGTGCTTGCTAAATATCCCGAAATAGCTATCATTAGCGACGAAATTTACGAACATCTTACATATCAAGGCAGCCACGAATCTATAGCACAGTTCCCCAATGTTTACAAACAAACTATTGTAATCAACGGTCTTTCAAAAGCTTACGCTATGACAGGTTGGCGTCTTGGCTATATGGCTGGTCCTGTTGAGGTGGCTAAGGCTTGCAAAAAACTTCAAGGTCAAACTACTTCGGGCACATGCTCAATTACTCAGCGTGCTGCTATTGAGGCTCTCAACGGCGACCAGAGCATCATCGACAAAAACAACGAGGTGCTTATCAAACGTCGCGACCTTATGGTAAAATATCTCAAAGAGATTCCGGGCGTAAAACTCAACGTTCCTCCTGCCACATTCTACACCTTCCCAGATTTTTCGGCTTACTACGGCAAATCGTACGATGGCAAAAAAATCAACGGATCGTCAGACCTTTGTGATTTCCTTCTCAATGTAGCTCACGTGGCCACTGTTGCCGGTAGCGCATTTGGTGTTGACGCTTGTATTCGTATGAGCTACGTGGTTGACTTCCCCCGTATCGACGAGGCCTTCAAACGCATTAACAAGGCGTTGGCATTGTTGAAATAATTTTTTTTGGAAACAATTATTTGTAGAGACGCGCCATGGCACGTCTCTACATTTTTTTTACATTTTAAATTAAACCTATGATGAAAAGATTTTTATTACCTACCTTAGCTTTGCTGCTGAGTATCAATGCTAAAGCACAATTTGCTCCGCCCACTCAGATTCCCGAAGGGGCTAAACCGTTGTCTACCAATATTAATCAAAATTCATTTCCTTATATTTTGCCCGACAAAAAAGTGTTTTTTTCGCTCAATGCTCCCACGGCAAACACTGTTCAGGTGGACATCTGCAGCAAAAAATACGATATGACTAAAAACGAAAAGGGAATATGGTCGGTGGAAATTCCTCCGCAAGTACCCGGATTTCATTATTATGCTCTTGTGGTAGACGGAGTTTCGGTAAACGACCCCGCTTCAGAAACTTTTTACGGCTGTGGCAAGATGATGAGCGGTGTGGATATTCCCGAAGATAATACCGAAGATTTTGAAATTCAGAATGTTGCACACGGTCAGGTATCTATTGTCAACTATTATTCAAATGTGGACAACGAGTGGCGTCCGCTGTGGGTGTACACTCCGGCCGGTTACAACAACGACATCAAAAAGCGTTATCCCGTGGTTTACATTCAACACGGCGGCGGTGAAGATCATCGTGGATGGGTGCAACAAGGTCGTCTTGCCAATATTATGGACAATCTTATTGCCTCCGGACGTGCTGTGCCAATGATTGTGGTGTGTGCCAATGGCAATGTAAAAAAACGTGTTCCCGGTTTCCCCGCCTATTCTAAGGAAGCAATGCAGCCATTCAGAACAGAGATGATAGAAAATATTGTTCCCTTTGTTGACAAAACTTTCCGTACCAAAGCCGATGCTCAAAATCGTGCTATGTGCGGACTCTCGATGGGAGGGGGGCAGTCGTTTTATGTAGGTCTTCCTTCGCCCGAGGTGTTTGCCAATATCGGTATTTTTTCGGCTGGCATTTTCGGCGGTATAATGGGGCAGGATAATTTTGACCCGGAGAAAGAGATGCCCGGAATGCTTTCCGACACCAAAAAGTTCAACAGCCAGCACAAGGTGTTTTACATCAGTTGCGGCCAACAAGATCCGCGCATTACATTCACTCAAAAAGCTGTGAAAAAGATGCAAGATGCCGGAGTAAACGTGCAGTTCAATTCCTTTGCCGGCGACCACGAATGGCAACCTTGGCGCAAGTCGGTGAGAGATTTTACACAAAAACTGTTTAAATAACATTTTTGCATTCTACACTCTTTTGCCCGAAAAAAATGTGAAAAACGTATACGCCGTATCATAAAAAAAACGTATATTTAAACGTCATTTTTTTACCTTAAAAACGATGGGCAAAAGTCAGAAAAGAGAGTCGATTGTTGTAAATATGATGAAGGTGCTGATACCTGTTACCATAGCTTTGGTGGCGGGTGTCAACACTTTGCTTTTTATTTTGATTCGCACCAACAATAAGGCGTTGCTCAATCAAGCAATGGACGAGATTGTTACCAACAATGTGGCGCACATTTCTCAGCAGTTTGAGCGAATTGTGTCGCAGTTGGAGATGCTGTCAGATTTTCGCACAAGTCAGCACATTGGCGACACTGTAAGTTTCAGCATGATAAAAATGCTTGTTGAAAATAGTGACGGTCTGTTTCGCTATTGCGGTTTTACTAATGCTGACGGTTTTACTGTTACCACATTGTCAGATTCTATGCTAGCTTGGCGACCTCCCGAAGGTTTGCTCAATTATATTGCCAGCCGACGTTTTTATGTTTCAGACCGTTTGCCCTCGCTCGATGGTAAGGGTGACGTTATTTATATTCACGTGCCCACTACCAAGAATGGCAAGATGTTAGGTATCATCTCGGCAGCTGTGGATGCTAAAAAAGTGGAAAAAATGGCTTGTTCTCTAAAGGTTATGAGCGTAGGTTATGGATTTGTGGTAAGCAGCAATTCTACATTGGTGCAGATGTGTACCGAGCATCCTGAATGGGTTAATAAGATTAAACTTACCGATAGCTCTGAATATAAGGGTTTGAATACACTTGGTAATGTCATTGCCTCCAATATCGAGTGTGAGGATCCTGTAGATATTATAACCCCCGACAATGACCGTTACGCCATAATTTGGAAAAAAATTGATTTTACCGATTGGCATTATGTTTTTGCCACTCCGGTATCTTCATTGAGAGCACGTAATATCTTGCTAATCAAATTGTTTATTCTGTTTATACCTGCATCATGTATAATTTTCCTTTTAGTATTGTTGTTGCTTGTGCATTCGCATATCAACCGTCCACTCCATCAGTTGTTGAAGGCTGTGGGCTGTTTCTGGACTGGAAAACTTTACAAAGTGCAAGAGTTTAAGGCAGAACGCAACGACGAACTTGGGCAGATTTTACAGTCTACTTCAGATATGTCGGTCAAACTTGAAAATATTACACAGAGCATTCGTATCAAGGCTTCGCAGATAGTGTCCGATAGTCATATGCTCAACGATTCGGCAGAACATATTTCTCAATCGGTATCTCGTCAGGCTACTGCTGCCGATGAGATTTCGGCGGTGCTGAGTTATATGCTTGAGATTATTTCGCGAAATACCTCTTACGCTCGTGAAACTCATCAGATAAGTGCCGAAGTGGTTGAAAATCTTACTATTGTGTCGCAGGTATCGCAAAAGTCGCTCGAAAGTACGTTGCGCATTTCTGACAAAATACGTGTCATAAACGAGATAGCATCCAAAACCGACCTTCTTGCCATCAATGCCGCTGTAGAGGCAGCCAAAGCTGGTGAAGAGGGAAAAGGCTTTGCCGTGGTGGCAGGTGACATCAAGAAACTTGCCGAACGTTGTCGTGCTGCAGCAGTCCAAATTGATGAGGCTATATCCGAAGATGTGAAACTATCCGAAAGTGCAGCCCGACTTTTTGCTAAACTTGTTCCCATTATCAATCAAACCAATGAGAAGGTATCGTCGATAGTATCATCGGCACAGGAACAGGAATTCAGTTCGCAGCAGATTTCATCATCAATTAGGCAACTTGCCGAAATTGCTACCAACAATGCTACCGCTGCCGCCAAAATGGTAAAACAAGCAGAAATGTTTACAAAATATGCAGCAGCTCTTGTTGAAGATGTTACTTTCTTTAAAACTAAAGACACCGACCGGGCTGAAATGCTCAAACAGCAGATCGAAGAACATCAAAACGAACTTATGCACGTAAAGATGATTTTGGAGACGCAGATGATCAACAATAAAGAAAAAGAGTAAGTACAATATTATAATATAGTTACTATGGCTAAACATAAGCAGAGTTTTCTAAGTAGATTTGTCGCCTCGCACGGACATAGCCTGTGGAGCAAACTCGTATTGCTTACCGTTCCTATTGTGGCGGCAATCATTATCGGGTCCGACATTTTTATCTACAAGTATCTATACAACGCTTCGCACAAAACAATCAACAATCTTGGATTGCAGACTCTTGATATTCAGAGCAAGAATATTTCAAACTATCTCAATGCCTACGTTCACGACCTGCGTTTGTTGGGAAGCATTTATTCCAAAGATTTTGACTCCAAACGTCTTTTGCAGTCGGCAACTCGATTAGTGGAAGACAACCCTGACAAATACCTCTACATACGTCTCACTACACCCGACGGTTTGCAATATACCACTAATGGCGGTCTTGACTCTGTTGGCGACCCTATGCAGCGCGATTATTATCGAAAACTTGCCATTCCCGGCAAAAACGAGGTGTTTGCTATGCCCAAAGAGTTTAAGGGCGACAGTGCTGTGTTTAATGTAGCTGTGCCTGTACGCAACTATGAAGGACAAACACTCGCCGTGCTTACCGCTGTGTTCGACAACGACACCATCAACTCGTATATTTCCAATATGAAAATCAACGGTCTTGGTATGGGTGCTATGGTGGATGAGAACACCACTCTTATTGCATATCCGCGACAGAAATATATCAACACTTTGGATTTTCGTTCGGCAAGTCAGGTAGGATACCGCGGATTGGGAACTTTTCTTACCAATATTGTTAACGACAAACGTGTTTCGGGCATTGCATCTTGTCTTAACGACTCATCGCGCGAGGTAGAAATCTATTATCACCGTGTGGACAATACCGATTGGACTCTCGGTATTCTTGTGGAAAAAGATTCGCTCTTTGTGGCAGACCGTCATATGATGATGTTGCTTGTAATCACCGGATTGGTAACTATATTGCTATTTTGTATTTTAATGTGGCAGGTGATCCGTTTTATAGTGGAACCTATCCGTTCGGTCAACACTCTTGCGCAAGATATTGCTCAAGGACGGCTATACTCTACAGCAGCCGACCATATAGCCAATGTTGACGAGTTGGGCGACCTTACTCGCAATGTGAAGATTATGAAAGAACGACTCAGTTCTGCAGTACATGCTATACGCAAATATTCGCTTGAAACTGCACAGAGCGGCAAATCGTTGTCGGATATTGTAGCCCAATTGTCCGACGATACTCAAAAACAGGCTTCGGCTGTAGAAGAAATTTCATCGGCACTTGATAATATGTCGTCGCTTATTGAACAAAACACTGCAAATGCCAAAATGACTTGCGAATCGTCTGACAGCATTGCCGAAGACGTGCTTACCATTACCAAAGCATCGGCAAGCACTCTTGCTTGTATCCAAAATGTGATTTCAAAGGCGAAGATTATCAATGAAATTACATCACGTACCGACCTTTTGGCTATCAATGCCGCTGTGGAGGCTGCTCGTGCAGGTGTTCACGGCAAAGGTTTTGCAGTAGTGGCTGCCGAAATTCGTAAACTTGCCGAGCACTGTCAAGAAGTGTCGATTCAAATCAATGAGTCAAGTGCACGAAGCCTTAAAATTACTGAACGTTCGTCTGACCTTGTTGACAAGATAACACCTCGTATTCGCAAAAATGCCGCTATGGTGTCGGATATTGCCGCTTCGTGCAACGAACAGCTTGACCGTACTGTGGCTATCAATCACGCTGTGCAGCAGTTGGTAGATATTACTCAGTCAAACTCGCGTTCGTCGGAGGCTATGTTGCACAATTCGGAAGATATGATTACGCTATGGCGCAGTCTCAACGAGTCGGTGGAATTTTTCAAACTTACCGGCAATGAAACCAAAGATCCCGTAAAACTTCAAAAACTTATCGAGGAGCATACCACTGAAATACTGAAACTAAAATCTCAACTTGTAGGCTGTTTGGAAAAACAAGGCATAAACACAAGCGTAGCTCCTTCGGCTCCGAAGTCTGAAACTGATGAAAAAACTGAAGAACCGTCAAAGAGTGAAGAAAAAGCCAAAGTGAATGTTTCAGAAAAACATCATCCCGGTTTCACTATCCAACTTGACGAAGATAAGAAAAATTTGGACGATAGTTACGAGCATTTTGAATAGGCTTGAATAGTTGTAAGATAATTTGAAAATATTTTCTATTCCTCCTCAGCCTTGTCAGCCAATCTATTTTGTTTGTTTTCGTCAAACACGTAGCGGATGATGTCGGTTTCGTTGATGAGGATGTTGAAATACTCAAAACGGCTGATTAACAATACTGTACTATCTTTCTTGGCGGTGAGAACATTGGCGCCTTGATCAAGGTTGAGACCCTTGATGATGATGTCGTTTTTGAAGAAATATGTATCGTCGCCGAAAGTTTCGCTTACACAGAGCGTACCTTTGAGCACAATTATTATGTCTTCAGCAGCACCGGGCACTGTGGGCATAATTTCGTCGCCTTTTGCCAATTGTTTGATGCGGATATGCTCAGCCATCTTTACAAGCAAGTTCTCAGGCACATTAAAATACATCGGGTGCTTCTTGAGCATCTTCACCTTGTCGATAAGAATCGGCTGGTTGTTGGTGAGGTCGGAGAGAAGTTGCTGCTTTTTGGGCGACATATTGGTGAGATAGTCGGAGCATTTTATCGGGTTTTCCTCGTAGATAATCTTGGCAGCTGCCGAATAAACCATCTCGTCGGTATGGTAGAGACAGAGGAAAATCTCGTCGGGCATTTCGCTCTTGCGTATCTTGGTGAGAAGTTCATCCAAATTGCCGCGTACCCATAGACTTAAATCTTTGTAGTCCATCACTCCTGCACTTGAACTTGCAGCTGATTTCGACTTGTGCAAGCGTCCGAGAAGTTCAACGGCCTTTGATACTGTCCAATTGTCAATTTTGCTGAAGTCGCGTTTGATAATCTCTTTGAGACGGTCGCTAAACGAATATTTGTTTTGCGGGAAGAAATGACTCAATTTCTTGATTTTCTGTATTGCCGACAAATCATCAAACAGCGGCGAAACTATCTGCTTAACATCTTGTGAGAAGAAGTTGTCGATAATTTCAAGAGCAAATATTGTGTTTTTGCCAATGATATTCTTCTGAATCAGAGCAATAATGCGCGGCTCGTATATAAAGCTGAGCAATAGGAACAACTGATCGAGGTTGTTCTGTTTTTCGATGTCGAGAGCTTGAAATAGTTTAAGTGTATTTTTCTCATCTTCAATATCTTCAAGAGCCGACATTATCCAAACAATATTTTCAACCGTTTCGCTCACCTTTTGTTTAATGGTGTCCACATCTTCGGGTTCAGCCTGATATTTGCAGAAATACATAGCGTATATTACAGCCTGCTGCACTTCGCGGTTGGGATAGTTGATGTTTTTGATAAGGTATGCACGAGCCGGAGCCGAACCAAATTTGCCATAAAGTTCGATAATGCGCAGCAAGATAACAGGTTGCATACATTTTTCAAAATATTCGTTGAGGGTGGGCAACACACGGTCGCCGATGTCTAACAATACTGTGCCGGCTGTGTTGTAATATTCAACCGATTCGAGCAGCGATATCAATTTGCTGATCATCTTTTGAGTGCGTAGTTTGCCTGCAAGGGTGATGGCTGCCGATTTTACGTTTTTGTCGGTGCTGTCTAACAGTCCGAGAATAATATCTTCGTTTAACAGACTGTCGTCTTGGAGCATATATTTCTCCAATTTGATTTTGTCTGAAACAAATTCTGATGAAGCCAGAGCATTGAGCTCATCGGGCTGAGGTGCCTTGATTTCCGAAAAATCAAGATAGTTTTTGGCGCGTTCGGCAAGAAGTCTGATTTCGGGACTTTCTGACGATTCGTAAATTTTTTGGCACGGAGATGCAATACGACGGCGCCATGTGGGGTCGATATTGCGCAGCACAGCCTTGTTTACCACTTCGTCGTCGCTTTCCAAAAGTGTGCCGGCGTATGCTTCGAGCGAACGTGGATTGGTTTCAGAAAGAATGGTAACGGCAAGGTTGGTAAATTTTTGACTTGATTTTTTGATATATTTTCGCAAAACCTCGGCTCCGTACTGATATTTAGATGTGTCGCGGCGTTTCTCTTTGCTTATGTCGGCAAGTATCTGTCGGATATTGTCTTTGTAACTATAATAAAGATTGCGCGACGAGATTACCCACGCCACCAATACGGGCACAAAGAATAGCATAAACCATTTAAAGTCGTATTCGCCGCCGATGGTAATTATCTTGTTGACACCGAGAATAAACAAACCGGCAATGGCAGTGGAGAATTGCTGCACTACGCCCACCTTGGTTTGCACGGCAAATTTTTCGTTGTCGGGCAATGGCTGATAAAGAATGTTGAATGCCGGATCGTCGAGACCGCGCCGGAGAATACGTTCTTGCGATTTGTTTATAGTTATGAGTATCAAAAACATAAGACATTCTACGCCCGGGAAAAAGCCTATGACGGCAGCCATAGTTACAATTACCACCATGGCTATAGGTAGAATCATCAATCCTAATTTGACACCATAGCGACTGAGCAAACGGCTTGAAAAATAGGATATTACAAATTCACCAATTTTCAATCCCGCATACACGAGTGCCAAGTATTGCGAAATGTTTTCAGGTGCAATATGTATCTTGACTGTTGACAGGAACGAGAAGTCGGTTACATATATAATGGTCATCGAAAGGGTGGCGCATATAAATATGTATTTGAAATAGTCCTTTTTGATAAGTTGAAGAAATCCCGTGCCGTCGTTTTTCTCTTTTTTGATGAGTTCAAATTTTTTACCCTTTTCGTCGGCAAGTTTTTCGGGATACTTGTTGTAGAGCATTATCAGGAACACTATACCAAGAATAAATCCTAATGTGCTCACATACAATAAGTCGTAAGGGTGGGAGATAACCTTGTTTAACAGCGGGATGGCAAGGTAACCAATGATAGCCGCCAACACGCCGCCCATACTAAACAAAGCGAAAATTCTCTTAACCTGCACTAAGTTTAAGAATTTGAGCGACAACGCACCACACTCAATGCCAATCATAGATAAGAAAGGCCACGCCCAAATAAACACGAACACACTCAGCCACTTGTCGGGTACAGTGTGAAGAAATATTCTACAGCAGAGTGTGAGTATTGTCATAGTAAGCAGCGTGCCCATAAATAGTGTGCGGCTGCCTATGCGTTTCTGAAACCAAGAGTAAATCGAAGTGAAAATGTAACCGCCAATGCCTGCCGCTATGTATGCGTAGGGAAGTTGTTCGCTGCCAAAGAACTTGATAAACTCAGAGTTGGCGGGCGTGAAATAGAACGCGCCTGCAAGTCCGAGAAAGAACGAGTGCAGAAATAGCATCAGGAATATATTGATTTCCTGAGGTTTAAGTTCGAAATTCTTTATTAAAAAGTGGCTAAGCTTCTTCATTTAAATTGGCGTACTTTTTTTAAGTTCGGTTTTTATTCGTATCAAAATACAATATGTATACCGATTTTTTGAACATAAATTGTGCCGCAAAGCGGTATTGTATAGTTTGCGTTCCAAAATTACAAAAGTTTATTGCAATTTGGTGCATTTTCTATTGTTAATTTTCTGTTTTTTTTTCTGTTTTTTTTGTTTTTTGTTGCTACGGTTGTTTATTTTTGTGTTTCCAAACAAATTGAACAATGAAAATTATCTGCATAGCCGCTAATTACCGCAGTCACAACGAGGAGATGAACTTTGAACGTCCCGCTCAGCCGGTGTTTTTTATCAAGCCTGAGACTGCCCTTTTGCGCAACAATTCCGACTTTTATTATCCCGATTTCTCAAAACAGATAGAGTTTGAAACCGAGATTGTGGTTAAAATCTGCAAGATGGGCAAGTGTGTGAGTCCAAAGTTTGCACACAGATATTACGAAGAGATAGGCATTGGTTTAGACATTACCGCTCGCGATATTCAAAACGATGCCCGAGCCAAGGGTTTGCCTTGGTTTTTGAGCAAAGGTTTCGATAGTTCTGCGCCAATATCGCCTGTGTTTGTTTCCAAGCAACGTTTTGAGTCGGTACAGGATATTGATTTTTCGCTCAAGATCAACGGCAACGTGGTACAGAGCGGCAACACACGCGATATGCTATTCTCAATCGACGAGATTGTATCGTATGTGTCGCAGTTTGTTACTTACAAAACCGGCGACTTGATATTTACCGGCACACCCAAAGGTGTTGGTCCGTTGAAGATAGGCGATTTTTGCGAGGCGTTTATTGGTCAGGAGAAACTTCTTGAGATGCGGGTGAAGTAGTGGTGGTGTCGGCAGGCGTTACCAAATTTTTGAAATCCTGCGGCATATATTTATAGAAAAAGTATCCGCCAACTGCAAATATAGCTATGTATATCAGCAATTTGACAATAAGGCTCATTCTTTTTTTCTTCTGTTTCATGGCTGATAGGTTTTAGTGGTTGTAGATATTGGTGAAGTCGCGTGGTGCGCCAGCGGGTATTTTTTCGCCTTTGTTGCGTATAGCTGCGTCGATTTCTGAAGCCGACATGTGCACAACATCGCCCTGAGGCAATTGTGTGGTGTTTTCAAGAAACGACAAACCTTCGCGTTCCATCTTTTCGAGTTTTTCAATAAGTTCGTTGCCTTGCTGTTCGAATGCAGCGTTCTGGAGGTTTACATTGTCGATAAAGTCGCCAGACAGTTCAATAAATGTGTCCATTTCGCCAATTTTAGCGTAAATATCATCGGCAAGAGCTTCGTTGGCCATATCAAACATCATTTTGCGGTCTGTGTCGCCGTTGATAATGTTCATAGCATGTTTCATTGCAGAGTATCCGCTCATGATGGCAGCCGACTCTTGTTTGCGAAGGCGAACCTCGTTTTCGGTGTCTTGAATCATATAGGCAGTGCTTGTGTATATCTTGGTGAGCACGTTGTAAAGCACATTCATCTTGCCTATCATAGCATCGTATTTTGAGTTGAGCTCTTTCAAACGTCCGTACTGACGGGTGTTGATGGCTACAAGTTCGTCACGATTTTGCACCTTGGCTTGACGGGCAATTCTGATTTTTTGGTCCATCTCGTTTTGGTTTTGAGCCACAATGCTTCTGAGTTTCGACAATTGACCGCGAAGTTTTTGGATGTTGGTATTCATCTCGTCGCGGTTTTTCTTAAGGTAGTCGATATACGATTCCAAAATTTTAATGGGGTCGAGTTGCACAAAAAGACCTGTAATTTTGCGCATTATGGCTCTGAACCCGTATGCTACTAATTTTCTTGCACGCGAGTCGGTAAAAATCAGAGTGATAGTGCCCAATATGGCAAACAATCCCATTGTAGAAAAAGGAGTGTCGAACATTGAGCGTAGGAGTTCCAATGCGGGATTGTGAAATAAACCGAGTGCTGCCGATCCTGTAATAAGCACAGCTGCACCGAGTTTTCCCTCGGGACGACTCCAAAAAGATTTGCGTTTGTATGTTTCTACTTCTTCGTTCATTTTTTTATTGTTTTTTGTGAGTACAAATATATAAAAAAAATTGCTCTTTTTTTTATCGAGTTTTCAAAAATATCGGTATATTTATAAAAAATTTGTACAAGCATTGTTTAACCAATAGTTGATTTTATTTGTCGATATGAAAAGATTTGATGAAAATTTCCGCACCAAACTCTACGAAGGTGTGGCAGAAATAGAAAATAATTCACAAACTGAGGCTGTGGTTATTATCAAAAAGGCTTCAGGGCATTACACACCTTATGCGTTTGTGGCAGCTGCAATATTGTTTTTTGTGGTGTTTTCGTTTTTTATGTTTGCGCCGTTTGAGTACGACACATATTTTATGTATGGATTTTCGGTTCTTGTGTTTGGAGCGGCTTTGGTGTGTTTTACCTTTGTTCCGGCTTTGCAACGTATTGTTATTCCTAAAAAAATCAGAAGAAAAAATGTAGAGATATACGGTCGTGCAATTTTTCAGAAAGGAATGATTTACAACACTATGGAGCATACCGGTTTTTTGGTTTATTGCTCGGTTACCGAAAAAGAGTCGGTGTTTGTGCCCGACCACGGTCTTGAACTTTTAATCGACGATGTGGATATGGCAAAACTTAAAGAACTATTTGAACATGTGTTTGATGCTTCAGATGTTCCCGCACAGATACTCAAGGCTATGCACGAGTCGGTTCCGATTTTTGCCAAATATTTCCCCCACAGAGAAGACGACATCAACGAGCTTCCCGATGATTTGGACGTAGATTTGTAACATATATAATATATAAGGTGTAGGTATGAAAGACAAATTTTATAAATATAGATTTATTTGGCTGATACTCATTGTATTGGCTGTTTTTGCATTGGTTAGCGTGTTTGTGCCCGAAACGGCATTTGCTCGTCCGGGCGGCGGACATGGATATCATGGCGGCGGTGGTGGCGGAGGAGGTCACCATGGCGGCGGAGGAAGTGGCGGCGGCGATGGCCTTGCCTCTTTGGTTGTGTATTGTTTGATAAATTATCCTGTTCCCACGCTTATAGTTTTGGGAATATTGGCGTTGATATATTTTATTTCAAACAAGAAAGGCGGAAGTGGTGATTCCGGTTTTTCTTCAGCGCCTACACGAAGCAATATTATGGCAAACTCATCGCAGCGAGATGCTATGCTTGCTCGTTTAAAAAGTGCCGACCCGAATTTCTCTACTCCGATTTTCTTGGATTATGCTTCGTTGCTTTTTACCAAGATGCACCTTTATATCGGTGGCGACAAGTTGACAGAGATTCAGCCGTTTTTTACCACTGCTCTTGAAAAATGGAACAATTATGATATTTCGGAGGTGGTGATAGGCTCTGCCGAAATAGTTTCGATATCAAATGGTAGACAGAGCGATACCAATCAGCCTGTGACTAAAATAGTGGTGGAATTTCACGCCAACTATACTGCTAAAGCCAAGGCAAATGGCGCAGTATTCCGTTGCAACACTGTGGAAAACTGGCAATTTGTACGCAATGAGGGTGTAATTTCGCCAGAACCTGAAGGCATGGGCGTGCTAAGATGTCCGTGCTGTGGTGCAAGTGCCGAATTTACCGATTCGGGCACATGTAAGCATTGTGGCAATTTGATTTCTAACACCGACAATGTTTGGTTGGTAAATGCAGTTACAGTGGTATCTACCGAAAGAGTAAAAACTTCTGACGTAATCACTTACGCAGCCGAAGTGGGCACCGGCAATGCCACAATCTACGATAGCCATTTGCAAGAGCGGGCTGTAGAATTTGCCCAATCGCACAACAATATGGGTTACAGGGATTTTGAACAGAATATTGCAGTTCCTTATTTCTTGGATATTTACAAATTATATTCTTCGCTTGAATGGAACAAGGCTCGTCATCTGCTCAGCGACCGTTTGTGGCAAAGTATGAACTATTGGATTCAATTCTGTCGCGATTACGGTTGCCGCAATGTGCTCGATAATGTTACTATTCAGAAAGTGAATGTGGTAAAATATGAAAGCGACCGTTTCTACGATTCTGTTACGGTAAGAATTTTTGCATATTGCTTCGACTATTACGCCGACAATTCAGGTAGAGTGATTGCGGGCAACAATCGTCAGGAACGTGTGTTTAGCGAATATTGGACATTTGTAAGCCGCAAGGGTGTAAGTCTTGAACAGAAATCCACATCTTGCTGTCCCAACTGTGGTGCTCCTGCCGACAAAATGGGTCAGTCGGGTGTTTGCGGATACTGCGGATCAAAAATCACAGATGCAAACTTCTCTTGGGTGCTCTTCTCTATTACACAAGACGAGGAGTACGCCGGATAAAAGTTGATGAAATTGAGATAATTAAATAGTTGGTTTGGTGTAAAACTAAACCAACTAAACAATCTCTATGCCCAATACGGTGATGTCGTCGCGTTGGTCGCAGTCGCCTTTAAAACCGTTGAGGTCGTTGAGCAGGAAGTGTTTCTGCTGGTCGATATCCATTGTTACTGATTGCTTGATGGCATCGAGCAATCGTTTGATGGTGTAACGTTTACGTTCGTAGTTGTTTTGGTCGCCGATACCGTCGGAGGTCATATACAAGCGGTCGCCAATATTCAGTTCTTCGGTTTTGTCGGTGAATGTTACCGACGATTCACGGTTGCGGAATTTGCCGCCGATACCCTTACGCGAAGTTTTCATAGTGATAATTTCGCCAGTTTGCGAGTTGTAGCGGTGAACCGGGAATTTTGCACCCTCGTAAGTAAGGCGACGGCGTCCATCGGCTAATTTTTCTATTTTGCAGAATATAGCCTCCATACCATCGTCGTTGTCGGTTTCCTCTTGACGAAGCATTTTGCGCACGTTGCGGTTGAGTTCGTCTAAGATTTCGGCAGGTGAATGTATAAATTGCTGTTTTATAATCTGGTCTAAAAGGTTGATGCCGATAAGACTCATAAATGCACCGGGAACGCCGTGACCTGTACAGTCGATAACGCTGATGAAATTTACTTCGCGCTCATCGTACTTGATGGAGTGAAAATAGTAAAAGTCGCCACTCACGATATCTTTGGGCATGTAAATCACAAATGTTTTAAACACTTTGTCCATGTCGGCGGTGGTGGGCAACATGGCTGATTGTATAGTTTGTGCATATCGTATACTACCGAGAGTGTTTTCCTTGCTGCGGCGTAGAGCCTCGTTGATTTGGCTAAGGTAAACCGATTGACTTTCAAGTTCCTCTTTTTGTGCAAGAATTTCGGCGGTTTGCTCGCAGAGTATGGTATTCTGTTTTTTGTTGTTGGCGTAGAGTCGCATAATAATGATACTGAGAATCAATGCGCCTGCCAACATTATTACTATAAGGAGTATGATATTGTGCTGTGTAGAGATGCGCGATGTCATGCTCTTGACATTGGCATCTTGTTTTATGAGTTTTTCGTCTAACTCTTGCGCACTGTTGAGTTGCTTGTAAAGACCAAAAGCATTGAGAGTGTCGATGGGAAAAGTGCTTAACTGTATGTTTTGTTCGTAAGGTTC
>JAEEGL016188891.1_pt1 | contig 37128 bp, 26 predicted proteins | sample 9134231 | NCBI WGS metagenome assembly JAEEGL01 (sample SAMN16246548, study PRJNA631951) | gut metagenome | biome: gut microbiome; feature: rumen; material: fiber-attached | host: Bos | place: Iran: Karaj | collected 2018-10 | reverse complement strand
ATCATTTCAGGGTCTCTATTATCTTATCCGCCAGCACGGCGGCCAGTTTGTACTTCGATTCGACGGTCCATCCGGCCACGTGGGGGGTGAAGACGCAGTTGAAAGTTGAAAGTTGAAAGTTGAAAGTTGAAAGGGTGTCGGCTTGCATGTTTTCGTCTTCGAGTACGTCGAGGGCAGCCCCAAGCACCTTGCCGCAGGCCAGACCTTGCACCAGCGCTTCGGTGTCGACCACAGCACCGCGCGAGGTGTTGAGTAGGTAGAAGGGGTGGCTCATGGCGTCGATGAAAGCGGCGTCGAGGTAGTGGCGTGTCTCGGCGGTGAGCGGAACATGGAAGGAAACCACGTCTGCGCAACGCTTGAGTTCTTCGAGGGGTAGTGCTTCGATGTCCTTAATATCTTTAAGGTCCTTAAGGCCTTTAAGGTCTTTAGGGTCCTTAATGTCATAGTAGACCACCCGGCAGCCGAAGCCGGAGAGGCGCTTGGCGAAGGCCTGTCCCATGTTGCCGAAGCCAATGATGCCCACGGTGAGGTTGCCCAGTTCGTGGCCGCGATTCTCCTCGCGGTGCCAGAGGCCGCGTCGCACCTCGGCATCGGCGCGGGCGATGTTGTTGAGCAGCGCCAGCAGCATGCCCACGGTATGCTCGCCGACAGCGTCGCGGTTACCCTCGGGGCTGTTGAGGCAGCGGATGCCTTTCTGCTCGGCATAGTCCACGTCGATGGTCTCCATGCCGGCGCCCACGCGGCCGATGCAGCGCAGGGTGGGGCAGGCATCGATGAAAGCTCGGTCAATGATGACCTTGCTGCGTACCACCAGCCCGTCGCATCCCTGGGCGGCATGCAGCAAAGAGCGGTAGTCGTGGTCGGGTTCGACGCTGACGTCGTAGCCTGCTTGGCACAGGCGTTCCTCCAGGATGGGGTGGGTGCGGTCGGAAATCAGTATGCGTGTCATGGACGGTAGACGGTGTGATGGGTGAATACTTTGCGGTTGCTGACTCCGAAGATACCGATGCCACCTTCGATGTTGGAGTGGACCTGGACGGGTTCGGAGAGAAGGTTGAGCAGGGCGTCGTTGTCCCTGGCGGCCTGGCGGGTCTTGAGGTAGAGGTAGGTGTCGTGGCTCACGCTGCCCATTTCGAGGACATAGGTGCAGTGGATCTCGTAGGTATAGTTGTTGTAGTCAGCGCCGTAGTAGTATCCTGCGACAGGATTGTAGGTGTTGAGCTCGATGGTGTGAGTGTGGCCGTCGAGGCGTTCGTCGTTGAAAAGGAGCTGTTGGCCGTAGTAGGTGGACATCCCCATCTCACCGATCATGTCGATGACATTCATGTCGGTGACCACGAGCGGGTCGTCGCATTCGAAAGTTGTCTCGGAGTCGTAGATGGTATCGATCTGGATGGGCAGGCTGTCGATGCTGTAGTAGGTGAGGTAGATGGTGTCGAAGCGGGTGAGGGTGATGTAGTAGTAGTCGTTGCTGGCAGCGCGGTCGGTGATGGTGACGAAGAACGAGAGGGCGTTCGAGGGATTGTCGATGTCGAGTGCAGGAAAGCTGACCTCGCCGACGAGGGGCTCGGCGGGGACGGTGGCTTCAGCGCTGACCGAGGGCCGTCCCGGCATGTCGATCTGCAAGGTGAGGCGGTCGCCGCCCTGGGGGCTGTAGGGAAGGATGTAGCGGTCGTCGACGAGGCTGGCGTTGTAGACGGTGCCGTTGGCGGTGAGGGTGACGGTGGCGTCGGCGATGCGCGGGAATCCCTCCTCGTCGGTGTGGGGACCGAAGACGGGACGGCTCTCGGTGATGCCGATCGACAGGGGGGCGCCGGTGGTGCCTAGGGCGTCTACGACGAGTCGGGGCTCCATGTCCTCGATATCGATGACTATCTGCTTCTCGCAGGCTGTCAGCAGGCCGACGGTGACCAGTAGGGGAATGAGGAGTTTCTTCATGTCGCTTTAGAATTTATATATGTATGAGACCGACGGCAGGATGGGGAACAGCGAGCGCTGGTAGAGACCGGTATAGGTGGAACCGTCGCGGTAGGAATAGGTGGTCTTGGGGTAGATGAGGAAAGGATTCTGGCGGTTGTAGAAATTGTAGACGCTGATGTTCCAAGTGCGGATGCCATGTCTTTTCTGCTTGTGGAAGTTGACGCTGATGTCCATGCGGTGGTAGGCTGGCAGGCGGAAGTTGTTGCGGCTTTCGGCGAATTCGAGGCTGCCGCGCCAGCTGTCGTCCTCGATCTGCTGCATGGCTAGGGTGGCGGTGTTGCCGGTGCTGTAGACCCAGGTGACGCCCGCGTCGAAGCGGTTGTTGGGCTTGTACTGCAGGGCGATGCTGATGTCGTGGATGCGGTCGTACTTGGCCGGGAAGGGGCGGCCTCCATTGAGCTCTTCGCCCGGGCTGTCAAACTGGCGCAGGGTGCGGCTCCAGGTGTAGCCCAGCCAGCCGGTGATTTCGCCGAAGCTCTTTTGGGCCAGGAACTCGATGCCGTAGGCCCATCCACGGCCCATGCACACCATGTCCTCCCAGCCGGTGCTGTTGCCCAGGAAGGTGGATCCAGGTTTGTATTCCAGCAGGTTGTTCATCCATTTGTAGTAGCCTTCAACGCTGAAGTCGATGAGTGAGCGCCAGGAGTAGACGACCCCGGCGGCCACCTGGTGCGAGTTCATAGGCTCGATGCGGGCCGTGACCGGCACCCAGAGGTCGGAGGGAAGCGAGATGTTGCTGTTGGAAAGAAGGTGCATATACTGCGTCATGTAGCTGTATCCGGCCTTGACCGAGAGGTCGTCGCTGAGGAGCAGGCGTCCGCTGAGGCGGGGTTGCACGGAGGGGTAGAAGCGATCCTGCACGAGGAAACCCGTTAGAGCCAGGCCGCCATCAATCTTCAAACTTTCGGTGAGGCTCCAGTCGTCTTCGGCGTAGAGCGACATCTCGCCCGCTGAGACACTGCTCTCGCCCACGGTGCGGCTGAAGGGGGCCTCGTCCGTGGCGCTGGCACTGATGCTCTGCACTTGCGGGCGGAAGAGGTGGTGCGTGAGGACGACGCCGAACTTGACGGCGTGATCCGGCGAGGGGGCGTAGTCGAAATCCACGCGACCTGTCATGTCACTGATGCCAGAGTGAAGGGTGATGTCGGCCTGCTCGTTGTAGAGCTGCCCCTCCTCAATCCATTCCTCCTCGACGCCCAGACCAAGGCGCTGGCGGTAGCGCGTGAAGGAACCCGTGACGTTCATGAAGAGCTTGGGCGTGAGCTCGTAGTTCCAGCGCAGCGAGGTGGCCAAGTTGCCCCACTGGTAGCCCAGCTTGATGTGCTCCTTGCCGAGTTCCAGCTCGTTGGTGCGGAAGCGCATGTAGGCCTCGTCGTCGCCGGAGTACCACATGGCATATAGTCGCGAGCGGTCGCTGAACTTGTGCGTCACCTTGGCATTGAGGTCGTAGAAGTAGTAGCCGGCATTGGCCGTGCCCTGGCCTTCGGTCTCACTGAGGGCCACGGCCATGATGATGGGCTGAATCAGCAGGTCGCCGTAGGTGCGCCGCAGCGAGAGGCTGAGGGTGGTTTTCTCCTTGATGATGGGGCCTTCTACGTTGACTTTGGCGCTCATCAGGCCCACAGAGAGGCCGCCGTGCCACGAGCGGTCGTTGCCGTTGTTGGTGGTGATGTCGAGCACGCTGGAAATGCGTCCGCTGAAGCGGGCGGGGAAGGAACCTTTGTAGAGGGTGACGTTCTTGATGGCGTCGCCGTTGAAGGCGCTGAAGAAGCCCCCCAAGTGGTTTACATTATAGAGCGGCACGCCGTCGAGCAAAAACAGGTTCTCGTCGGCACCGCCGCCGCGCACATAGATTCCGCTCATGCCCTCGGTGCCGCTCTGCACACCTGGCAGCAGCTGGATGGCCTTCAGCACGTCGGTCTCGCCGAAGATGACCGGCACCAGCTTCAGTTGTTCCACCGGTACCTCGATGGCACTCATCTGGCTCATCTGCGGACTGTTGATGCGGTCGGCGGTGATGATTACCTCTTCCAGCTCCACCGACGGGGTTAGTTGAATATTGAGTTGCCTGTTTCCGTGAAGCAACATTGTCTGGTGTTGTGTCTTATAGCCGATATAGCTGATTCTCAGTAGCGCAGTGTCTCCTTTTAGAGTCAGCGTGTATCGTCCAAAGGCATTGCTGACAGTTCCTTTCCCACTCTTTTCGTCCAATATGGTGGCTCCGATGAGGGTCTCGCCGGTAGCAGCATCGGTGATGGTGCCGCTCACTGTCTGGCAGATGGCGATAAAGGGGCTTAGTAGTAGCGAAACTAGTATGAGGAAACGTTTCATGATTTAATGTCTGATGGCATCATCTTCGTCGTCGAAGTCTTTCTCCATCGCTTCCACCACTTTCTGCGTGTGGAGTTTCTTCTTTTTCCCTTTGTGGTGCTCGTTGATGGTCTCACCAGCCACGATTCCCATCGGGACTGCGATGATGGAGTAACCGAGCAGCATGACCAGCACGGCGATGAAACGGCCACCGGGCGTGATGGGAACCACGTCGCCGAAGCCCACCGTGGTGATGGTCACCACAGCCCAATAGATACCGGTAAGCACGTTGTCGAAAGCAGGATTCACCTCGCCCTCGATTGAGTACATCATGGTTCCCATGATGACGGCGGCCACGAAGACGAAAAGCATGAACACGCCTATGCGCAGGGCGCTGTTCTTGAGGGCTTCCATAAGCTGTGCGCTGGCCTCCTGGAAGCGCTGCAGGCGGAAGATGCGGAAGATGCGCATCGTGCGCAGCAGACGCAGCACGGTGAGGGCCTGTCCTGTGGGCCAGAAGAGGCTCAGGTAGGCGGGGAAGATGCTCAGGAAGTCGATGATGCCCCAGAATGAGGTGACATATTTTACGGGGTGTTTCAAACAGTAGATGCGCAGGTAGTATTCAAAGGTGAACAGCAGGGTGAATCCCCATTCCAGTATCTTGATAATCCAGAACGAGAGTCCGCGATGGCCGCCGGCGATGATGGTGCTGGTGGATCCGAAGAGGCTGTCAGCCACCAGCACCAGGATGTTGGCGATGATGGCAATCAGCAGCCACACGTCGAAGGTCTTGCCGGCAGGTGTGTCGCTTTTGAAGATGATTTCGAATATCTCGCGTTTGGTGATGTCGCGGTGCCGTTTGGGCAGCAGCCAGCTGAAGAGCACCTTGTGCATCACTACGCCGATGCCGTCGATAATCTGACGGCATACATGGCGCCAGTTGACATTGCGGAACCATGTCACCAGCCGATGCGGCAGCCCCTTTATTCTTTCAGATAGTTTCATGTTCTTTCGTAATAAAGCAGGTTCTCATGTTGCGGATTGAATACCTCGCGTGCCGCCTCCTGTATCATGGCGGGTGTTATGCGACGGTACTCGTTCGGCTCTTGGTTTATCAAATCGGTGTCGCCCAGCCATGTGTAATGGCACAGGGCTAGGGCTCGGTCTGACGCTTTGTATTGCGAGAAGACGAAGGTGTTCTCGTATTTGTTCTGCACTTTCTGCAACTCATAGTCGCTCACCCCCTCTTCGGCCAGGGCGCGCGCTTCGCGTCGCAATGCCTCGGCTGCTTGGCCGGGAGTCACCCCTTCTTGTAGCTTGCCGCTAAGCACCAACAGTCCGGGGCCGGCTTCGCCGCTGATACAGGCGTCGGCTTCGGTCATCAGCCCCTGCTCGACTACCAGTCGGCGGTGTAGGCGGCTCGAGGTGCCGTTGCCCAGAATGTCGCTGATGAGGTCGCAGGTGCGGAAATGTCCGCTCCAGCGGTCGCCCATGGGATAGGCCAGATAGACCATCATCGCCGGCACCTCGCGCTCCACCTGTAGGAACCGCGGTGTCTGCTGTTCGGGCTCGGCGGGGTAATCTCTGGAAGCTCTGGCGTTTCTGGATAATCTGGATTCTTTAGATAAGCTGGTTTCCCAGGCTTCCAGCACCTGTCGGAGCATCTCTTCGTGTTTGAGCGGTGCGGCGATGGCGAGGATGGCGTTGTCGGGACGGTAGAAGCGGCGGTGGAATGCGCGCACGTCCTCCAGCGTGGCTTCGCTGACGTGCCGTATGTCGGCTCCGATGGTAGGCCAGCGGTAGGGGTGCACCGTGTAGCACAGCGGCCTCAACAGCAGCCATGTGTCGCCATAGGGTTGGTTGGTATAGCGTTGGTTGTATTCTTCCGTGACCACATGCTGCTGCACTTCCAGCGCCCGTTGGCTGATGTCGAGGTGCGCCATGCGGTCGGCCTCCAGCCGCAACGCCGTGGGCAGCCCCTCGGCAGGCAAGGTCATATAGTAGTTGGTATAGTCGCAGGTGGTGAAGGCGTTGTCTTCGCCCCCCAGTCCGCTCACCACGGCGTCGAAGTCGGGCACCTCGGGGGTGCCGCCGAACATCAGGTGCTCGAAGAGGTGGGCGAATCCGGTCCGGCCGGGGTCTTCGTCGCGTGAGCCGACGTTATAGAGCAGGTTCACCGTAGCCAGCGGAGTGTCCCACGCCTCGTGGGTCAGCACCGTCAGCCCGTTCTCCAGAGTATGTTTCTGATAACTAACCACTGCCCACTAAACACTTAACACTACTTCAGCAGGTTGCCCAGTATGTCGCGTGTGAGGGTTCGCGTGGCGGCGCTGGTGGTGTTCTTGATAATCTTCTGTCCCATCGACTTGCTGCTCTTGGTCTTCTTGCCGCTCACAGCGTCGCTCACGGCGGTACCTGCGGCGGTGGCCAGTGTGGCGGTGGCGGCGGTGAAGACGGCTTTCAGCAGCTTGCTGCCGATGCCTTTCTTCCGGGGGGCGGCTTTCTCCTGTTTTGCGGGTATCTCCGCTTTCTCTGTAACGTCAGGAAGGTCTGCGGTTTCAGGAACAGCCGGTTTCTCCGACTCTTTCAGCAGCATCTCGAAAGCGCTCTCGCGGTCCACCATCTTGTCGTATTTTCCGTAGATGCGGCTGCTGCGTATGATGTCGGCGCGCTGTCCTTCGGTGATGGCGCCTATCTGGCTCATCGGGAAGAGAATCTGGGCGCGTTGCACCACGCTGGGGGCGCCCTTCTCATCGAGCAGGCTCACCAGCGCCTCGCCGGTCTCGAGGGCCATGATGGCCTCGTCGGTCTTGAATGCGGGGTTGGCGCGGAAAGTCTCGGCGGCAGCCTTCACGGCCTTCTGGTCTTTGGGGGTGTAGGCGCGCAGGGCATGCTGCACGCGGTTGCCCAGCTGGCCGAGGATGCTGTCGGGGATATCGGTAGGATTCTGGGTGACGAAATAGATGCCCACGCCTTTGGAGCGGATGAGTCGTATCACCTGCTCAATCTTGTCCACCAGGGCCTTCGAGGTGTCTTCGAAGAGCATGTGGGCCTCGTCGAAGAAGAACACCAGGCGCGGCAGCTCCTGGTCGCCCACTTCGGGCAGGGTGGAGTAGAGCTCCGAGAGGAGCCACAGCAGGAAGGTGGAGTAGAGCTTGGGCTGCAGCATCAGTTTGTCGGCGGCGAGCACATTCATGACGCCCTTGCCTCCCTCGGTCTGCAGCAGGTCGTAGATGTCGAAACTCGGCTCGCCGAAGAAGCGGTCGGCCCCTTGTGCGTCGAGCTGCAGCAGCGAGCGCTGGATGGCACCTATCGTGGCGGTCGAGATATTTCCATACTGGGTGGTATACTCTTTGGCGTGCTGGGCCACATAGTCAAGCATGGCCCGCAGGTCTTTCATGTCCAGAATCATCAATCCCCGTTCGTCGGCGACGCGGAACACGATGTTCAGCACACCGTCCTGCGTCTCGTTCAATCCCAGCAGGCGGCTCAGCAGCTGCGGACCCATCTGGCTCACCGTGGCGCGGATGGGATGTCCCTGCTCGCCCAGCACGTCGAAGAAGCGCACGGGGCAGGCCTGGAACTCGGGGTTGGGAATGCCGAATTTGTCTTTCCGCTTCTCGATGAAGCCGCTCAGTTGGCCGGCCTGGCTGATGCCGCTCAGGTCGCCCTTCATGTCGGCCATGAAGCAAGGTACGCCGGCCTGGCAGAAAGTCTCGGCCATCACCTGTAGGGTGACGGTCTTGCCGGTGCCTGTGGCGCCGGCTATCAATCCATGACGGTTGGCCATCTTCCCAACGAGTGACAGTGCTCCCTCGTCACAATGGGCAATGTAAAGTCCTTGCTCTTTGGTATACATATCTGTTTAGTTTGATTGTTCGTATTGCTCCTGTGTCAATGTGTAGACAAAACGGCCGAAATAGGGCTCTCCGTGGAACATGTACCCGGTGTGTACTTTCTCGCTGTATTTGTAATGTGTTGATTCGAAATTATATGGACTTCCGTCTGTCAGCGTGTCGTCGGCATGGTAAATCAGTCGACGTCCGTCGTCAAAGAGGAAAACCGCACTGTCTGGCACGATAATATTGCAAATCCGCCATTCAGCTTCACTGCGTGAGGCCAGGCCGATACCGCCACACAAGTGTATCTCCATACTACTGTCAGCCTCTATCCTCAATCCCTCCCGGTTCGAATACCAAGGATTATAGTTAATTACGTTGGTATCCCCTGGCGGCAGCAGAACCACGGCATGGCCGCTTTCATTGAGGATATCCAATTTCATGTCGAAGGCTGGATCGCACGCGGCAAACAGCAGGATGGCGAGTGGCAGCAGGATATGAGACCTACCTCGCATCAGAACGTCCAGTTGAAGCCCAGGCGCAGCATGGGGCTCTCCCAGCGGAGGGTCTCCATCAGGGTGTTCAAGCCGGCATAGAGGGTGCGCACGCGGTGGGTCGTCGGCAGCATCACGATGTTGCCGTCTTCATATTCCAGGTCGCCCTCGTTGTCGTAGTGCGGTCTCAGATGGTCGTCGGTCTGACGGGCGTCGACATAGCCCACGCTCAAGAAATCAAGGCTCAGCTCAGCGCTGAGGTGGGTCGAGAATTCGTAGGTCAGCGTCGGACGAAGGCTCACGCCCCACGAGAACGTCTTCAGGCTGTCGCAAGTCTGCGGCATCTCCAGGTACTCGCCATTGTTGCGGAACGGAGTGTTGAAGCTCTCGTCGAAGCGGCGGTAGCCCGTCGTCGTCACATTGCCCTGCAGCAGCAGGTGGAAGTGCATGTTACCATATTTCAAGAACTCCCATTTCACCTGGGGTGCCACCGTCCAGCCCGTCTGCTGCATGAGCAGCTGGCGGTTGTCGACCACACGCGGCATGCCCTCGAAGGTGATGGCGCTGTGCAGGTAGAATGTGTCTGCGCTGAAATTCTGGTAGTTGCCAGCCACGCCGACATACAGGCGGGGAGTCACCTTATAGCCCAGTTGCAGCCCGCCAAGCCAGTTGGCTCCTTGGATGTAGTTCTCGGTATCGAAGGTCTGGGTGTTCTTCTGCCAGTGGTAGCCACCTTGAATGCCTACCACCACCTGAGCGTTAGCTGCCGTCATAAATGCCACTGCGGCAAGGAGAAAAGCTATTTTCTTCATTGTTTTTACGATTAATTTCAAATTGCAAAGATACAAAGAAAATTGGAAAACGTGAAACGAAAAATGAAAAATGGGAAACTGTTCGTGGTTTTCAATAGTTAATAAACCTTAAATTGCATACCCGTTTCAACCCTCTTTTCCGGATTTCATCCCTCGTTTTCCCAAGGGTGTCATCGGATTTCTATTTAACATAACCGCAGTAAGAGCCCTATCATAACAGTCTATAAACCAGATACAAGCAGCACCACCTCTTACTCCCCTCCTACTCCTCCCTTTATCCTCTCTTTATAAACGATTAGTTTTGTAAGAGTTAAGTAGGGGTTGGGTTGGTTGGCAATACTCCAAAATAAGTAGATTCTCTTGTGGCGCTGTCTGGATGTCCCTGAGCTCATAGGTGGGGTTTGATATGTGGCGTTTTGTTTCCTAATAAATGTTAATTTGAAGGTGTGCAGAAAATAGTGGGAGGTGGAAGAAGACGGGTTTGTGGAAACAGCCTTTTTTCGACGGTCTTGTGATTTATTTTTTTATATTGGTTTTATTCATTATATTTGCAGTATTATTTCCCGCTTTGCTTTCAGGCTAGGGGGTTGATTTTGTGTGCGGTAATGAGAAGGCAGGGTAGGGGTGGATTGTAATAAAATGGATGAAATGACTACTATGAAACGATATAGATATCTTTTGGTGGTGCTGTTCGTCTTGCCGGCTGTAATGGGACAGTCTGTGGTCAGGGCGCAGTCTTGGAATATGGTGGCTGCAGACACGGTATTTATCGACGCCTGCACCTATCACACGGGTTCCATCTATGACGACGGTGGCCCCACGGGCAACTACAGCAATTATTTCAATGGCTGGGTAGTTATCACGGCCAATGCGGGAGTGGCCATCACCCTCACGGGCGAGTATGCCACCGAGAGTGCCACCTATGACTGGATTGACGTATGGGACGGCGACCCCACTACGGGTACACAATTGGTGTACCACACTGGTGGCACGGGTAGTCTGCCTGCGGGCATCACCGCCACCAGCGGTAGGATGACCATTATGTTCCGCAGCGATGGAAGCGTGGTCAATACAGGATTTGCGTTGAACTATTCTCTCACAGGAAGCTCCTTGAACGGTCTTTCGGTGAGTTCCGTCACCGACTCGAGTGCCACGCTTTCGTGGAGCACTGCCGAACCGGGTCCCTATCATGTGCTGCTCGATGACCATGAGGTGGGCGTCACCTCGGCGATGAGCTACTCTCTTAATGGCCTTTACGCTTCTCGTCGATACAGCGTGACGGTCTACCCCGAAGGGCAGGCCGGCAACCGTTGTATGTACATGGGCGCCGAGTTCCGCACGCCCTGCGGCATTACGAGGGCACCCTTGGTGGAGGACTTCAACGACATGACGGCCGAACTAATGCCCCCTTGTTGGATCAAGAGCACCAACTTCGACGAGCTGGCCACCCAGCCCCGCCTGATAGACATGGGTGCCGAGGGCAATGCGCTGATGGTGAGCTGTGGAGGCAACAATACCGCCGGTCACTACGGTATGGTGATCAGCCCCGTCATCGCCGAGGCGGGGACGCAGTGGACGGTGTCGTTCGACTACCGTGTGAGCCACAGCAACACGGTGTTGGTGGTGGGCGTATGCGACAGCGTGTCGCCTGAGTACGAGTACTATGGTTTTACACCGTTGGAAAGCCTAAATGTGTCGAATACCAATGATTGGCAGCACTATCGGGAGGTGCTCACTATCCCCGCTGGCGGCTGCCGGCTGGCCTTCCGCATGATGCAGAGCAGCCAGTCGGGCGTGGGCCGTATGGCCTATATCGACAACCTTTCGATGGAGGACTGCGGTATCAACGAGGCGTCGACGTCGCAGACCGACACCACGTCGGTGCGGCTGAGCTGGACCCTGGTGGGGACGCCGACGGTGAGCGTGGGCGTACGCCGCGAGGGGATGGCCATTGACGACACGGTGATAGCCAACGCAGTGTCGCCGCTGGTGGTCGACAATCTGTTGCCCGGCACAAGCTACACGCTGCGCCTCTACCCCGAGTGCGACGGTGCCTATGGCGTCCCCTATGTGGTATCGGTGCATACTTTGGCTGCCATAGGCTTGCGGACTAGTCTTTGCGAGACGCCGACCGAGTATGTCAGTTATCAGTATGTGTTGCGCGACGGGTGGACTGCTGGTTCCACAAGCAGCTATGGGGGCTCTCTCGGCTCGTCAGTCAACATGTATAACGAGACCTATCTTATCACTCCCCCGGTGGAGAACCTTGGAGGCAAGCAGGTGACGGTCAGTTTTTATACCTCATCGTATTACTATAGTTCCAGCCATTTGATAGTAGGTACTGTGGCCTACGCCGACGACAACTTCACCAGTTTCTCTCCAATCGACACCTTGAGTCTCGACACATGCTATATGTGGCAAGAGAGTAGCGTGGAGGTTCCTGCAGGGTGTACCGACCGTTTTGTTGCGTTCTATTACTATTCGCCATACGGCAATAGTATAGCAGTCAACAAGGTCGGTGTCAACAGTTGTGTGTCGGTGGGCGGGACAAGGATTATGGCAATCCACAGCGACAGTGTGTCGGTTGCCTGGAATGGACCGATGGCGGCCGACGACACGGTGCTGGTGGGCTACAGCTACTACTCGTACTTCTACTACGACACTGTAGTTGGGTCAACGCAGCACACACTGACGGGATTGAATCCAGACTACGATATCACCATTCGGGTACGCCGTCCCTGTGCGGAGGATTGTTCTTTTTTGGATTTGCAGGTCCGCACGCCGCATAGGCCGCAGATGCTCTGCGAGAACTTCGACGGGAGTTTTTCTTTCAGTAACCAATACGGGTGGTACAGGTCGTCGACTTATAATTCCTGTCCCGGCATTAGCACCCAGCGCAGCCATTCGACCACCAGAAGTATCAAGATGGAGACCTATGGCTCTTATCCCATCCAACTGCCATACATCGACAGCATTGGCGGGAAGGTGCTCTCCTTTTGGGCCTACAGTCTTGCCCCCTCGTCGCAGTTGAGACTTTGCAGCGATGTCCAACGCAGCAAGAGAGGGGATTCGCCATCTTTCTCCAGATATCCTTTCCATTATTTCAATATTGTGGGCGATGGAATGTGGCACCACTATAGTGTGACGTTGCCTGACACGTTGACCGGTCGTCTTGCGGTGAACTATCAATTGGTGGGTAGTTCCAATCAGGGCATCTACAACCTGTGGTTCGACGATGTACAAATGGGCCCGTGCGGCTACGGCGACTTCACCTTTGCCAACGTTACATCCCACACGGTCGACGTGGTGTGGCAGAGTGTGGGCGCCACGGCGACAAGGTTGCGCCTGGAAGGTGGCAGCCGTATTATCGACACCATCGGGTTGCCCGACACAATACATGTTTCGGGCCTCGACTCGAATACCCGCTACAGGTGCTACATGGCACCTATTGCTGGCGACGACACTATGTGCCTGAGCTATGCCGGTTCGTTCATTACCCCGATGTTCTCGCTGAGCGGCAATGGCGTAGGCGGCATGGATGGGGTGTTGGCCTGCAACCCGTTCGACGAGAACGACTCCCTGCCCAAGGGGTGGCTCTTCAGCGACAGCACGGCCATTGTGGTGAACGGCGGGACGATGCGTATCAATCCAGGCCTCACGTCCGACACCGTACGGCTGCCAGCTATCCCGGCAGCGGCGCTCTATATCGCCGCACGCGGCCTGAGTGGCAGCGACACCCTCTTTGTCGACGGCGACACTACGGTGCTCGACACTGTATGGCGCCACTACTGCTATGTTCCCTCACCAGTGTGGGGAAATCGCGTGACGCTACGTGTCGCCACGGGTGTCGCCTCAGGAGGCTGTTTGCTGGACAATGTGGGCTTCAGTTCCTGCCCCATCGTCGACTTTACCCCCGACGGCAACAGCCTGCACTGCCAGGTGAGGGGAGGCAACGATGCCGAATATATGCTGACGCTGACCGACGACGACGGGGTGGATCGCACCTACCATGTCTCCCAGTCCAGCTTTACGATAGAGGGACTTCCACCGTCGACCCATTTCACCGCTCGTTGGCATTGTCTATATATGGGTGTTGAATGTATGCCGACGCTCGACGTGCAGACGGCGGCCTTGCCTTTGCCCTACTGCATCGACTTTGCGGAAGTAAACGACAGTCTGCCTGAGGGATGGAAATGGAAAAAGGGTGGCAGTAGCGACTATTATAATGTCTATAGTGATTACCGCTATTTCAATTCTTCTTACAACTACTCATATACGCCCCAGTATCACCTATATAACCGCCACTGGAGCTATATCGTTCTGCCTGAAGTGGAGGACTATACCAGCCTTTCAGTGGCATTGAACGCTAACCTTTATGTAGACTCGCTCCAGATAGGTATGTTGACCAACCCGGCCGATACCGCGAGTTTTGTCAGTGCAGTCACCTTCAGACAAGGAGATATTCAGCCGTTAGAGGCCGACCTCAGCCAGATGCCCCACGGACGGGTGGCCATTCGCTTTATAGCAGGTTCCATCTACCTGTACAAAGTGCTGCTGATGGACGCCCCGATGATTACCCCCCACCTCTATCGCTATGACAGCCTGACCGTGGAATCAGCCTACGACGACGATTATGCGTTGGAATATTTGTTTAACAGTAATAGCTCCTCCACCAATGTCAACTTTTCCTCTGCATCTACAGTGGCTGTGGATACGACCGTATTCAATATAGGTGCTTACTACAATAGCTCCAGCAGTTACCGCTACCTGCATGTGCGGCAGCTGAATGCCGATGGTGAGTCGGGCTGCTTCTCGCCACTCAAAACAATCCCGGTGCACATGGCCAAGACAATCCCCTATTGCCAGGATTTCCAGTCGAGTGGAAACTACGAATACCAATATGCCTTAAATGGAACAAGCAGTTACGAGAACAGGAGTAACTCGTACAATAGCGGGACGAATAGTTATGACTATTACCTCTATGAGTCATATTCTTCACAGCGGTATCTTTCGTTCCCCTACTTCCTGACGGAATGGGATTCGGCGGGCCGTCTGTCGGCACAGTTCCGCTACCGCTACGTCGCCTCGTCAGGCACGGCCAGCAAGGCAGAGCTGGTGGCGGGCGTGCTGGTGGACGCCATCGACAGCGGCAGCTTTGTGCCAGTGGATACAATCTCTATGGTGCGCGACGGGGAATGGCACACCGCTGTGGTTGACTTCGCCCCTTATGAGGCGGCTGGCGGCTGGCTGTCGCTGAGCCCCTGCTACTATGGGGAGTACTACTACCTCTATCTGGACGACATACGTGTGGAGAACTGTCTGGCGGCATTCAACGCCACGGCCACGATTGAGCGCTACAACGTGGTGCGTATAGACAATACGAAAGACGAGAAGTTCTATGTAGAATATGGTCCGCAGGGCTTTGTGCGCGGCACGGGTACCCTGACGGCCGTCGAGTCTACCCCCTACCACCTGGTGCTGGCACCCGAGACTGACTACGAGTTCTATTTCTACTGCGACAGTACGGGTGCACCTTGTGCCAAGTCGCAGCAGGTGAGCACCCTGGCCCCGCCGCTCGACGTGCCGACCTGCGTGGACTTCGATACCTGTACCGTGAACCAAAGCCCGGCCTTCTGGACTCGCGTGACGGGGGCGGCTATTGTAAGTGACACCCTTAGTCACAGCACCGGCAACTCGCTGATGGTGCTCGGCACAGTGGCTACCCCCGACATAAACATCGACTCGCTACAAGAGATAAGCCTGGGATTGTGGGTGATGACCACCGAACCAGGCACACGCCTGATGGTGGGGTCGATGAGTACGCCTGCCGACATGGCAACCTTCCACAACCTGAAGACCATCGTGCCTGAGCAGGTGGGGGTGTGGGAGCACCACTTTGTGAGTTTCGCCAACGCGCCAGCCAATGCCCACTTCATAGCTCTGCGTAATTCGGCGGGCGACAGCCGCACCCTGTTTGTCGACGACCTGCACTTCACCACTTGTGCAGCATTCGACCTGCATGTGGACCATCTGGACAATAACAAGATAGACCTCTCGTGGAGCAGGGTGGGGACACCGTCGATCAGTTTCACCGTGGTCGACGAGGGGATGCCCTCGGCTTACACGCCTGTGGCCGACACCCTGTCGATACCCATTACGCCGCTGCACGGCTACACCATCGCCATGCACAGCGCGTGTGCCTCGACGCTGGCCTGTAATGTGGACTACGACGACACCATCCATATCGTGGCCCCAGTGGAAGGCACGGGCTGCGTGAACTCGACTGACCTGCGGTCGCCGCAAGCCGTCTTCTACAGTGGCTCGTACCAGAATCCATACTCCGTAGCCGGTGCCGTGGACCGCGGGTCACGCAGTCCAGACAGCCGACATACAGTATGCTACGACACCACCGAGCGCGACCCGCGCACAGGGGGGCTGTTGCGCACTATTCCCGAGGGCTACACCAGTAGTGTGCGTCTGGGTAACTGGAATACCAATATCACCGCACCCGAGGCCGAGGGCGTCATCTATAGCCTGATGGTCGACACGACGAGTTTCAACCTGTTGATGATGCGCTATGCGGCCGTGTTGCAAGACCCCATGCACGCCGCATCGGACCAGCCGCGCTTCCGTCTGGAACTGCTCGACTCGGCCTTCAACCTGATAGACCCAGTGTGCGCCGCCGCCGACTTTATCGCTAACCGTAACTTGGGTTGGAACGAGGCCTCGGACAATGTGCTGTGGAAAGATTGGACGCCGGTAGGCATTGATGTGTCGGCTTACGCCGGACAGCAGGTGTATGTGCGTCTGACGACCTACGACTGCAACGAGGGCTCGCATTATGGTTATGCCTATTTCACGCTGGAGTGTATGCGTAAGTCTATCGATGCCGAGACATGCGGCAATGTGGACAGTAACCGCTTCACGGCACCGGCGGGATTCAACTACCGTTGGTATACTGCCACATCACCGGCGACTATCAGTACCGAACGCACTTTGGTGGTGCCGACAGCGGCAATGGCCACCTACTTCTGTGACCTGTCGTTTGTGGGGAATGCCTCCTGTAGCTTTACCCTCAGTGCTTTCGGTGGTCCTCGTCTGCCACTGGCACGGGTCGATACAACCGTTACCATCACCGACTGCCACTTTGATGTGCAATTCACCAACACGAGTACCGTGAGTCCAGACGGCATTACCCCGGCGCCCACAAATGAACAGGTGGAGTCGGCCTATTGGGACTTTGGCAACGGGGAAACCTCCAACAGCTATCATGGACACACTGTGTACGACACCATTGGCACCTACACGGTGACCCTAATTGTTGGCATCAGCGGAGGACAATGTACCGACACACTGGTATGGCCTATGCGTGTCGAGCCACCCACATGGCCCTACATCGTCGGCCCCGATTCGCTGTGTGACGGTGCTGTCGACACCCTGCGCCTCTATGGCGGTACGCCTTACAACGACACCCTATGGAGCAATGGCGGAGACCACTGGTATCTGCCGATTGGTCCTGCGAACTACCAACTGGGAGCTAACTCCTATTCACTTCTAACCACTGATCCTTACGGATGTCACCCTCCGGTGAGCCACACTTTGACGGTGAGTCCCGTGTACCAGTTCTACGATACTGTGCACATCTGCGGCTTGCTGCTGCCCTACACCTATAGGGACACCACATTCATGGAGGGAAGTGTCACCGGGAACTTCGACTTCCATCACTATTCCATGGCGGGATGCGACAGCACCTACCACCTGTGGCTTTGGATTGACGACACCAGCGCCTCGATTGTCCGTGACACGGTGTCGCCGTCGATATGCGATAATGAAAGCTATTCCTTCCGCAATACTACCTACACCGTGGCTGGTACATACAATATACCGCATGCCGATGCCACGGGTATGTGCGACAGTATCCATACGCTGCAGCTTGACGTACGCGCCACCTCGGTGGCCGATACGACGGTCAACGACTGCGACAGTTTCACTTGGTATGACAGCACTTACACATTCTCCACATCGACGCCTACACATGTAATACCCAACAGCGTGGGATGCGACAGCACGACCACTCTGCAACTTACTGTGCGGCATTCTAGCATGTCGACGGTTGATGAGGTGGTGTTGGAGAATCAGTTGCCGCATACGTTCCACGGCTCTGTCTTCACAAGTGATACTGTCGGGGCCATCATCACCATACCCAACGCTGTGAATTGCGACTCGTTGATTACCTATTCGCTCAGTGTGCATTGGAACACGCTGACAGAGTTGGATAGCACGATATGTGCCGATAGACTGCCGCTGTCATGGAATAATGTTACCTTCATTGCCGCCGGTGTGTTGGACGATACTTTGACGGGACAGTATGGCGAGGACAGCGTGGTGAGAATGACATTGTATGTCAATCCTGTCTACGACGATACGCTGAGTGTGAGCATCTGTGACAACCAGTCGCAGCCGTTCGCCGATTCTAGCTATGCCATACAAGGCATCTATACCCGTCTGCTCTCGACAGTAGCGGGATGCGATTCGTTGTGCACCCTCGACCTTGAGGTGCGCAACACTTCGGTGGAGGATACTGTGGCGGTGGTCTGTGACAGCATCGTGTGGCACGGAAACACATATACTGTCTCGGCCGACAGCCTCACTGCACTGGTGGGACTGAACCAGGTTGCATGCGACAGTACCTTGCGTATGGCGTTGACGGTGCACTATTCGGTCGAGGTGAACGACAGCCATATCTTCTGTCCGGGTTATCCGTTCGTGTATTTGGGTGTGGATTACGGCGGACCTACGGCATTCGATGCCTTGTTCCAGACTCGTCAGAACTGCGACAGTCTAGTGCATGTCACATTGTTGGAGCGTGACAGCAGTTACCATCTGTACCAAATCTATCGTTTCGACAGCACTGACTGGCAGATGCCCGACAGCGTGCTGAAGAGTTGTGACCCGACGGTGCTAGAACTGCGTGACAGCACCCTCGGCGCCGCCGCGTGGAACTGGGCGGTATACATGGCCGATACGGTGCTCGTCTCGGTCGACTCTTCCATTACCTTGAGCATAGACACAGGCCAAGTCTCGATGTTGGCTTATGTCAACTTGATAGTCACCGACACGCTGGGATGCTATGATACCGTGGGGTGGCCACTCTTCGTATTCCAGAGTGCGAAGCCCGATTTCCAGTGGCATCCCGACTTGCCGGCCATGCATAACCCCGAGGTGCAGTTCGAGAATATCACATGGCCCGACACGGTGGATTACTTGTGGCGCATACAGCAGATAGAGGGTGGCGCTTTCGACACAACGACTGAGACCAACCCCTTCTATCATTGGGGTGAGGATGGTGACAATATGGTGGGAGACTATACCGTGCGACTGATTTCCATGTGGTCGCATACGGTTGATTCGTTCCGGGTCGATACCGTCCAATGGGTCGATACGTCGCTGCATAATGCGATGGTATATGAGGCTTTCACGCACACCTGTATTGACTCGATAGAACATATCGTCACCATCACCAACGACTACCTGCAGTTCCCCAATCTGGTGACCCCCAACGGGGATGGGACGAATGATACGTGGGTGATAGTGAACCTTATCGAGTTTGGCAACTACTCGATGAATGAGTTGTGGATTTACGACCGTACTGGTGCTCAGGTCTACCATGTGAAGAATATACGCCATGCCGACCAGTTCTGGGATCCCAATGCCACTCGTAGTCCGGACGGTACCTATTACTACAGGTTCTCCGCCAAAGGCGAATATGGATCGGTGAAACGTAACGGATTGATAGAGGTGATGAGATGATGAGCAGAATATTAGTGGTTGACGACGAGGAGGATCTGTGTGAGATTCTACGCTTCAATTTGGAGTCGGAAGGCTTCGAGGTGGAAACGGCACAGAGTGCAGAGGAGGTCCTTGCCTCCTACCACCTGCCGCTTGCCAATTTCCAATTGATACTGCTCGATGTTATGATGGATCGTATGTCGGGCTATGAGTTGGCGGGAACGCTGCGTGCACAAGGTGACCAAACGCCCATCATTTTCTTGACGGCCAAGGATTCTCACGAAGACCAGCTGCAGGGATTTGAGGTAGGAGCCGACGATTATATCACCAAGCCTTTCTCGTTCGACACTGTGCTTGCGCGGGTGAAAGCGGTGTTGCGCCGCACTCGGCCTGTTCAGGATGCACAGGAAGCCCCGGAGGTGCCGGACAATCTTACCAAGCGTGAACACCTCATCCTTGAACTCTTCCAGCAGCAGCCTGGCCGGTTCTTTACAAGAGAGGAAATCCTGGCGGCTGTTTGGCCGGGAGACACGTTGGTCGGTGAGCGGAGTGTGGATGTCCATATCGCGCGTTTGCGCAAGAAACTTGGCTCCGAAGGACAACGGATTGTGAACAAAACAGGGTTTGGCTATGGACTGGTCTGATGTCGTATTACTTATTCTGGTAATAGTAATCTTGGTTTTGTACCTCCGCCTGATGCGCAAGAACAAGCGTCTGCGACAGATGGCCGACGAGGCCAACCGGTTGCGCTGCGAGGCCACGGAAGCCGAGCGTCGCAACCGTCAGCTGAAGCAGGAGATGACTTCGAATATTGCCCACGAGTTGAAGACTCCTGTCAGTTCTATCCGTGGATATTTGGAAATACTGCTCGGAGACAAGCCCGTGGACGACGAGCGTCGTCGTCACTACCTGCAGCGTAGTTATAGTCAGACGCTGCGACTCTCGGATCTCATTCAGGACGTCTCCATCATCAACAAGTTGGAGGAGAGTGCCGACCTGTTTCCCCATACTGCAGTCGATGCGGCAGAGGTGGCACGTGAGGCTATCGGCGATTTGGCCGACAAGGCGGTTACTGTCGGCATCACCGTCTCCAACCATCTGCCTTCCATGCCGATGAATGGCAACAGAGAACTGCTCTACTGCATCTTCCGCAATCTGGTGGAGAACTCGATATCTTATGCAGGAGAGGGTGTGTCCATCGTGCTTGAGACGTATGAGCCTATCCGTACCTCCGACCTCCGACCTCCGACTTCTGGCTTCTACTATATACATTATTATGATACAGGCAAGGGTGTGGCTGATGAATATCTCTCACGCCTTTTCGACCGTTTTGTGCGCATCGACGAAGGCCGTTCGCGCCAGAACGGCGGCACCGGCCTTGGCCTCAGCATTGTTAAACATGCTGTCCTTTTCCACGGCGGCGAGATTTACGCTAAAAATCGCCCTGAAGGTGGACTCGAATACTTCTTTTCGCTAAAAAAACAATAAACCATGCACACAACACCGATACAGATTCGTTTCAACGACGTGGACCAAATGGGGCACGTCAACAACGCTGTCATCATGGAGTACCTCGACCTAGGGAAGGACGCCTTCTTCTCGGGTCACGGCCTTTCACCCACCAAGAGCGACTTCACCGTCATGGTGGTGCACTACGACGTGGACTTCCGGCACCAGATACACTACCACGACAGCATTGCCGTCACCACCGAGGTGGAGAAACTCGGCAACAAGAGCCTCACCATCATGCAACGCGTCATCAACACCGAGACCGATACTGTCTGTGTCGAGTGCCGCACCGTCATGGCCGGCTACCGCCGCAGTACCAGTAGCTCCGAGGTGATACCTCCCGAGGTGCGCGAGTGGTTGATGCGATAACTGAAAAAACACAACAGTATGAAGAAACTCTTTTTGCTCGGCGCGATGGTATTCTCGTTGCTCGCGGCGGGATGTTCATCATACAAACCGGTCATATTCCCATTCGGGAAAACCTATGTATACAGTGTGACTTTCGTCAATGCTAACGGCAATGTTACATCACAATGCAAAATCAGGATGACGACCTCCGAGAAGAAATTTCACGGACAGTTTGGCCTGCAATACGACTACGACTCCTGTGCCGGACAGCCGATGTACACCGAACGCACGGGTTACGACGAAGACGCAGGCCATGTGGAGTTGCATCCGCCACGCATGGGTGCGTTGGCCTTTACCGAGGTGGTTCCTTTCCCGAGATACCACCTTCCGGTCGGCTGTATCGCGTCGGCCAAGGGGGAGATTGCCGTTGCTCGCTCCACTTTCAGTAAGGCCAACGGTAAAACCATCGCTTACGCCTACGAACAGGAAGGTGACACGGCTGTGGTGCTCCGCGGCGAGCGTATTGAATGTCACAAAGTGTCGGGCGAGAACACCAACCACTACGACGACATCGGACACTACCGCGTCGAGTATTGGTTTCATCCCGACTTTGGTTTTGTCCGATGGGAATACACCCTTCCCGACGGCGGTGTGGTACGTCTGATGCTCGAATAGACCCTACAAAAGTCCCGATTGGTTTTTGAGACGGCTGTCGCAGGTTGCGAAAGTGTGTTTTGAAAATGAAACACGGTTTCGCAACCTGCGACAGCCGTTTTTAAAATGAAAACAAGGTTTCGCAACGTGCGACGGACATTTGTGGAAAATTTTCGCGCTGTCGCAACCTGCGACAGCGCGAAAAAAAGGCCTTGTTTTTTATCGCCGCATCGCCGCCAGCTCCTCGGCGAGGTACTGGCCAGTGAAGTTGTCTTTCTGTTTGGCTAAATCCTCGGGGGTGCCGGCGAAGGTGATATTGCCGCCGGCGCGGCCGCCGTCGGGACCGAGGTCGATGACCCAGTCGGCTACCTTGATGACGTCCATGTTGTGCTCTATGACAAGCACGCTGTTGCCCTTGTCGACGAGCTTCTGCAGCACGCCGAGGAGGATGCGGATGTCCTCGAAGTGGAGCCCCGTGGTGGGCTCATCCAATATATATAATGTCTTGCCGGTGTCGGTGCGCGAGAGCTCGGTGGCGAGTTTCACACGCTGCGCTTCGCCGCCGCTGAGGGTAGTGCTCTGCTGGCCGAGGGTGATGTAGCCGAGGCCCACGTCCTGCAGCGCCAGCAGCTTGCGGCGCAGCTTGGGGTAGGCGTCGAAGAACTCCACGGCCTCGTTGACGGTCATGTCGAGCACGTCGGCTATAGACTTGCCCTTGTAGCGTATCTCCAGCGTCTCGCGGTTGTATCGCTTGCCGCCGCAGACCTCGCATTGCACGTATACGTCGGGCAGGAAGTTCATCTCTATTGTCCGCAGACCGGCACCTTTGCAGTGCTCGCAGCGGCCGCCGCTGACGTTGAAGCTGAATCGCCCCGGCTTGTAGCCGCGTATGCGTGCCGACGGCAGTTCGGCGAAGAGGCGGCGTATGTCGTCGAAGAAGCCCGCGTAGGTGGCGGGATTGCTGCGCGGCGTGCGGCCGATGGGGCTCTGGTCTATCTGTATGACCTTGTCGATGTGCTCTATGCCCTCGACGCTCTTATAAGGCAGAGGTGCGCGCAGCGAGTGGTAGAAGTGTTGGCTGAGGATGGGCTGCAGGGTGTCGTTGATGAGGCTTGACTTGCCGGAGCCCGAGACGCCTGTCACGCAGACGAACATGCCCAGCGGCAGGTCAAGGTCCACATCCTTGAGGTTGTTGCCGGTGGCACCTTTCAGCAGTATATGCTCGCGGCCGACATTGGGCCGTCTCTCTGGCAACGCTATGTCGCGTTGCCGGGTGAGATACTGCAGGGTTAGCGATGGATCCTTAAAGTTCTTAGGGTTTTTAAGGCCTTTAAGGTCGCCTGCAAACAGTATCTTGCCGCCGTGCACGCCGGCACCGAGGCCTATGTCGACGAGGTAGTCGGCGGCGAGCATCATGTCACGGTCGTGTTCGACGACGATGATGCTGTTGCCCAAATCACGTAGCTGCTTCAGGCTCTCGATGAGGCGTTGGTTGTCACGCTGGTGCAGGCCTATGCTGGGCTCGTCGAGGATATAGAGCACGTTGGTAAGCTGCGAGCCTATCTGTGTGGCTAGGCGTATTCGCTGTGCCTCGCCGCCGGAGAGCGACTTGGCGCTGCGGTTCATCGAGAGGTAGCCCACGCCGACGTTGTTGAGGAACGACAGTCGTTTGAGTATCTCCATCAGCACCTCGTGTGCCACTTTACGGTCGCGCTCGTCGAGTTGCGGCTCCAATGCCCGCAGCCATTCCTCGAGTTCCAGCAGATCCATGTCGGCCAGCTCGCCGATGTTCTTGTCCAGAATGCGGAAGGCTAGTGATTCCGCCTTCAGACGGTGTCCATGGCATTCGGGACACGGCACCCTGTTCATGAAGCTCGCTGCCCACTTCTGCAGGCTTGCAGGGCTCTCCTCGCCGGCCATCTCGGTGATATAGTTCACCACGCCCTCAAACTCGCTCAAATAGCCTGCATCCTCAGGATCTTCGATGCCGGCGAAGTGGTTGCTTCCGTAAAGTATGGCATTGAGTGCCTCCTCGCTGAGGTCGGCTACAGGAGTGTCCAGTGTGAAGTCGTAGTGCTTGCCCATGAGTTCTATCTTGCGGTAGACGTAGTTGGTGGGCGAGTATTTCCCTAACACTTCGATGGCACCGTCGCGGATGCTCTTCTTCGGGTTGGGGATAAGCTTCTGCATGTCAATCTGCGCCACCTCGCCGAGACCGTTGCAGTGGGGACAGGCGCCGTAGGGCGAGTTGAACGAAAAGGTGTTGGGCTCCGGCTCGGGGTAGGAGAGACCGCTGTCGGGGTCCATCAGCATGCGGCTGAAGTAGCGGATGCTGCCGTCCTCGTTGTTCAGTATCATCAAGATGCCTTTGCCTTGACGGAAAGCCGTCTGCACCGCCTCGCGGAGGCGTGTGGCGTTGCGGTCGGCACGCAGGCGGTCGACCACCAGCTCGATGTCGTGCACTTTGTAGCGGTCCACCTGCATCTTGTAGGTAATTTCCTTTATCTCGCCATCGACGCGGACTTTGAGAAACCCTTTCTTGGCTACCTGTTCGAAGAGCTCGCGGTAGTGGCCTTTGCGGCCCTTGACCAACGGCGCCAGTATCATGATGTCGCGGCTGCCGTATTCAGTAGTGATGATTTCCAGTATCTTCTCCTCGCTGTATTTCACCATCGGCTTGCCGCTGACGATGCTGTAGGCTTTGCCGATTCGGGCGTATAACAGGCGCAGCAGGTCGTAGGTGTCGGTCAGCGTACCCACTGTAGAGCGTGGGTTGTTGTTCGTGCTCTTCTGTTCAATAGAAATGACGGGCGAGAGACCCTCGATAAGGTCTACGTCGGGACGTTCCATATTGCCGATGAAGTGGCGTGCATAGGCCGAGAAGGTTTCCATATATCGGCGCTGTCCTTCAGCATGAATGGTGTCGAACGCCAAGCTCGACTTGCCGCTGCCGCTGAGGCCGGTGAACACCACCAGCTCATTGCGTGGTATCTCCAAGTCCACATTCTGCAGGTTATGTACCCGCGCACCTAATATCTTTATCTTCTCGTCGTCCATCAGATGCTTTCTATTACAGTAGTGTCGTGTTTGCCTTTAGTGATGGTGTTGTATTCTGTACCTTTCTTGGTGGGGATGTGCACTTTGTACGTCTTGTCGGCTTTATTCTTTAGGGTACTTGAGGTGAGCCATGGGTTCATGGTGCGGAGCATCTTGTAGGTGGTTCCATGGCTGATGGCGAAGTCGACCAGATCGACATTCTGCCCCGTAAGCTCCACTTCGGTATAGGGTAATTCGGGATAGGTGTCGCAGCGCCGCACGTAGAATCCATAGTTTTGCGGATGCTGCATGATGAGCTTGAGGGCGAGAATGCGGTATACATAGCGTTGTGTCTCTTGGTTAAGCAGAAGTTCATAGTAGCTCACTTGCTGCTGGTTGGCCAGACGCTTGCCGAGGCCACCCTCTCCACAGTTGTAGGCTGCCGCCGCTTCTGTCCAGCCGCCAAAGCGTGCTTTGAGCGATTTCAAATAACGGCAGGCGGCGCGTGTCGAGGCTTCCAGATGGTTGCGCATGTCCACCTCGTCGCTCACCTCCAGGCCGTACTTCTGCCCCGTGGCTTTCATGAATTGCCAGTACCCTTGGGCGCCGGCGGGCGACGTGACGCACTGCAGACCGCTCTCGATGACGCAGAGGTACTTCATGTCCTGCGGTACGCCCTCCTCTTTGAGGATGCGCTCGATGGTGGGGAAGACGCGGGCGGCTCGCTTGATGTTGAAAAGGGTGCTACTTTGGTAATACATATTGCTGACCAACTCGCGGTCCAGGCTCTCACGCACATACCATAGGTTGAGCGGCACGCGTTCGCCGCAGAACATGAGTGTGTCGGGAATGGAGGGAGCGTAGATGCGGTAGTCAGCGCGTATGGCGCGTGCGTGCACTTCTTCGCTCTCGTCCTTGCGGGTGGCGAAAATAAAGGCCTCGCCGGCGATAGCCACGGAGGCCAGTATGATGGCAATGATGCTGAGCTTTTTCATGGTTGTGGTGTCTTTAAGGCCCTTAATGCTTTAAGGTCCTTAGTGAGTTACCGTTTCTACAATCATTTTGGCCACCTCCTGCTTTGAAAGCAATGGACTTTCTATGTGATGGCCGTCTCGACTGATGATGGTTACCTTGTTGGTGTCGACTCCGAAGCCGGCACCTTTGTCGCGAAGCGAGTTCATGACGATATAGTCGAGGTTCTTCCGCTGCAGTTTGCCTTGGGCGTTTTCCAGTTCATGGTCGGTCTCGAGGGCGAAGCCCACAAGCGTCTGCTCCTGAGTCTTCATGCTGCCGAGCGAGGCCAGTATGTCGGGATTCTGCACAAGTGTGAGCGTCATGCCTTCGTCACCCTTTTTCTTCAATTTGTGGTCGGCGCATTCCGAAGGACGGTAGTCGGCTACGGCGGCCGAGAGGATGGCCCCTTTGCAATTTGGGAATATCGTCGTGGCGGCAATGTACATCTCTCGGGCGCTCTCTACGCGGGTCAGCGTCACCCGCGGGTGGTTGATGGCGAGCGAGGAGGGACCTGACACCAGCTCCACTTCGGCTCCTGCGTCGGCCAGTGCCTGCGCCAGCGCGAAGCCCATCTTGCCACTGCTGTAGTTGCCAATGAAGCGCACGCTGTCGATGCGCTCATAGGTTGGCCCTGCTGTCACCAGCCATTTCTGAGAGGAAAGCGGCTGATGCAAGGAGGAAAGCACGGCCTTCACAATTTCTTCGGGTTCGGCCATGCGGCCAATTCCGTTCACGCCGCAGGCCAGTTCGCCCTCGGCGGGTCCTACCATACGGATGCCCCAGCCTTTGAGGGTTGCTATGTTGTGTTGCACGGCGGGGTGAGCCCACATGAGGCTGTTCATGGCTGGTGCCATGACAACAGGCTTGCCGGAGAATGCCAGTATCAGGGTCGAGAGTGCGTCGTCGGCGATGCCCGAGGCCGCTTTGCCTATGATGTTGGCCGTGGCGGGTGCTACCACCAACATGTCGCCCCAGTCTTTGAGCGAGATATGTTCGGTGCTACCCGAGGCAAACAGGTCGCTGTACAGCGGGTTCTGGCTTACCGTCTCCAGCGTGACGCGGGTGACGAATTGCAGCGCGTGCCCAGTGGCGGCGCACCGTACTTCGTGGCCTGCTTTCTTCAGCAGGCGCACCAATTCGGGCGCTTTGTAGGCTGCAATGCCTCCTGTGATGCCGACGACAACATTCATGGCTCTTACATTTCGCGGATTACCTGTTCCTCAAGCTCTTCCAGATGGCGCTTCTGTTGGTCCTCTTTGGCGGGGTTGCGGTAGTAAATGTTGCCTTCGAGGTACTCCTCGGTGGCCTCGAGCGACGGCTTGGGCTGCTGCTCGAAACGGCGCACTATCTCCACCTGCTCACGGTTCTCGAAGATTTCGTCGACACTGTCGTTGTTACTCTTGAAGTCGTCAATCTTGCTGTGAAGCTCTTTCTTTTCCTCGGCGGCAATCTGGTTGGCGCGTTTGGTGAGCACGGCCACGGTCTCGTAGATGTTGTCGGTCATCTTGTTGAAGTCGGCGATGTTGCGCGTAATCGTGGTGTTGTTCACCTTCTTTTTCTTTTCTTCCATGGTTTGTATGTCTTGTTTTTCAGTTATCTTTCTTTACTGTGCTTTCTCCAAGTCGGTCAGTGCGGCGCGAGCCTTGGTGTAGATGGCTTGTGCGGCGCTGAGACGTTTGGAATCGGCGAAGTTGCTGTTGAATCTTTCGAAGTCGTTCAGCACTTGTTGCAAGCGCTCTTTCTGCTTGTCTTCCCGACTATTGATGGCGAAACGGTAGCCGGCGTCGAGTTGGTAGAACATGGCGTCTTCGCGTTCGGCCGCTTCGGGGTAGAGGTTCAGGAAGCGTTTGAACGATTCGTAGGCGGCGTTGTACTCCTCGATGAAATAGTAGTTGTAGGCTATCTCATAGTCCTTCTTCATCAGCTTGGCGCGCATTTCGTCGACGCAGCGGTTCAATTCGGGAATGTGCACGCTGCGGGGCCACCGCTCGACGAACGACTCCATCTCTTCGATGGCCTCTTTGGTACGCTTTTGGTCGAGCGAGTAGTCGGGCGAATCCATATATTTGCAGTAGGCCGATAGCCAGGAGGCTTCCTCGGCGCGATTGCTATAAGGGAACTGGCGCGCAAAGCGCTGGTACTGATAGCCTGCGGTGAAATAGTCTTTCTCCTTGAAGAGACTCTCGGCATAGTACCAGGCAATCTCCTCGGCGTGCTCTTTTCCGCGGTAGTGAAGGGTCAGGTTCTCGAACAACTGGATGGCCCTTGACCAGCTGTTGTCATTATAATAGCGCATGGCCGCCTGATACTTTCCCTCGTAATCGTTGCTGTTGAGCAGTTTCTCGTAGCCACTGCAAGAGACTAGCATCAAGCAGATTGCGCAGATGCCGATAATGTTTTTCGCCTTATTCATAGCATGCAAAGATACGCTTTTTTTTTAATATGGAAGAAAAAAAGTATCTTTTCCTCCCTTTTAACGTCGGCACGTCACCAATCGCCGCTGTCTTCTCTAAGCTCATTTTACGGCAGGTCTATGGTCGCTCATAGGAAGGCAAGAATACCCTATGAGCAGGGCATTCTATGGTGCGCTCATTTACATACGGTTAATGTCAGTTCTTTAGGAGTTCTGGAACACCTAAAGAACGGCAAAAGAACGCATGCTGTTTTTGTGGTTTCATCCTGCCGCATCCGCAATCAGGAACCATTTATTGTGTGCCGATTTAGACTATTTCTTCGGCCGAAGAAATGCCATCAAAAAGATGTGTAAGTTCAAATGGGAATAGAATACTGATGCTACGGAACCCCAATCCTTCTGTATGTTTACATCGGGGCATCGTATTCGTATGTTGAACCTGGGAGTGAGTGGTGTGGAAAAGTTTTTTCCGCTGTATTGGAAAAAAGGTGTATCTTTGCATTTTAAAATTTATAAAGTATATGGACACTGTCATTATCTTAGACTTTGGCTCTCAATACACTCAGCTTATCGCGCGCAAAATTCGCGAGCTGAACGTCTACTGCGAAATCCATCCTTTCGACAAAATACCCGCCCTTACGACCGATGTGAAGGGTGTTGTCTTCTCGGGCAGTCCCTATAGCTGCAACGCCGCTGATGCTCCGGTACCCGAAATGAGTAATATCAAGGGCAAGCTGCCGCTGCTGGCGGTGTGCTACGGTGCCCAGTATCTGGCCAAGTGGGGTGGAGGTCGTGTGCAGCAGAGCAAGATACGTGAGTATGGCCGCGCCAACCTGAACTATATTGACGGCTCCAATCCGCTGATGAAGGGCGTCCCCATGGGCAGTCAGGTGTGGATGAGCCACGGTGACACCATCGAGGTGCTGCCTGAGGGCTACCGTACCATCTGCTCGACTGAGAATGTGCGCTATGCCGGCTATCAGATTGAAGGCGAGCAGACCTACGCCATCCAGTTCCACCCCGAGGTGCATCATTCGACCGACGGTGTGCAACTGCTACGCAACTTCGTGGTCGACATCTGCGGTTGCCGTCAGGAGTGGACCCCCGAGAGCTTTATCGAGACCACCGTGGCCGAACTCAAGGCCAAGGTGGGTGGCGACAAGGTGGTGCTGGGTCTCAGCGGCGGTGTGGATTCCACTGTGGCTGCCGTGCTGCTCAACCGAGCCATCGGCCATCAGTTGCACTGCATCTTCGTCGACAACGGTTTGCTGCGCAAGAACGAGTTCGAGAGCGTGCTTGAGTCGTACAAGGATATGGGTCTCAATGTGAAGGGTGTCGACGCCAAGCAGCGCTTCTACGATGTGCTGGCCGGCGTAAAGGATCCCGAGAAGAAGCGTAAGGGCATTGGTAAGACCTTCATCGATGTGTTCGATGCCGAAGCCAAGCTCATCACTGACGCCAAGTGGCTCGGTCAGGGCACCATCTATCCCGACGTGATAGAGTCGAGCAGTGTGAAAGGCCCAAGTCAGACCATCAAGAGCCACCACAATGTGGGTGGCCTGCCTGACTACATGAAACTGAAGCTCGTCGAACCGCTGCGCTCGCTGTTCAAGGATGAAGTGCGCCGTGTAGGCCGTCAGTTGGGTATCAAAGACTCGCTCATTGGCCGTCATCCCTTCCCTGGTCCCGGCTTGGCCATCCGCATACTGAGCGATGTGACGCCCGAGAAGGTACGCATCCTGCAGGAGGTGGACGACATCTTCATCCAAGGACTGCGCGACGCGGGACTGTATGACAAGGTGTGGCAGGCCGGCGCCATGCTGTTGCCCGTACAGAGTGTGGGTGTGATGGGCGACGAACGCACCTATGAAAGTGTGGTGGCACTGCGTGCGGTGGAAAGTGTTGACGGCATGACTGCCGACTGGAGCCACCTGCCCTACGACTTTATGGCTAAAATCTCCAACGAGATTATCAACCGAGTGAAAGGTGTCAACCGTGTCTGTTACGATATTAGCTCCAAGCCGCCGGCAACTATCGAATGGGAATGATTATGAAGAGAATACTCTTGGTGATGCTGATGCTGACCAGCCTGTCGGCATGGTCGCAGAAGCCTGGGACGACGCCAGTCAAGGTGAGCTCTGAAACCCAGATGCTGCACGGGCGCAAATACTATGTGCACATCGTTGAAAGAGGGCAGACGGTCTACACTATCTCTAAAGCCTATAAGGTGCTGAGTTACGATGCTGTCACTCATGTGGATATTCATGCCCTGCATCCCGGCGACACCGTATGGCTGCCGTTCCGTGGACAGTTTACCGATAGTGAAGAGCCTTCGACCCCAACGCCAGCACCAACAACAGTATCGGTCCCTCAAATCAACACGGTGCATGACACATCATATATCTATGTGCATGACACTACCTATGTCAATGTACCATACGCCGTACACGACACCACTTATGTCAATGTGCCACATGTCGTACACGACACCATTTATGTCAATGTGCCACATGTCGTACACGACACTACTTATGTCAATGTGCCACATGTCGTACACGACACTACTTATGTCAATGTGCCACACGTCGTACACGACACCAGTTATGTCAATGTGCCATACGTCGTCCATGATACTACCTATGTTTTTGATACGGTGACACAGACGGAATATTTGACGGTGCATGACACAGCCTTTATTACTGACACGGTGATGCTGACGAAGTATATGCCGGTGCATGACACCACGTATGTCACGCTGCATGACACGGCCTATATTAAGGTCCCGTACGCCGTGCACGACACAACTGTCGTGTCGGACAAGGTGATGCAGACAGAATATGTGACGGTGCACGACACAACCTTTATTACCGATACGGTGGTGCTGACGAAGTATATGCCGGTACATGACACCACGTATGTCACTGTGCATGACACGGCCTATATTAAGGTCCCGTACGCCGTGCACGACACAACTGTCGTGTCGGACAAGGTGATGCAGACGGAGTATGTGACGGTGCATGATACAACCTATATTGATGTTCCGTACGCTGTGTATGATACCACCGTCGTTACCGACACAGTGACGCTTACGAAGTATGTGCCGGTGCATGACACCACGTATGTCACTGTGCATGACACGGCCTATATTAAAGTCCCGTACGCCGTGCACGACACAACTGTCGTGTCGGACAAGGTGATGCAGACGGAGTATGTGACGGTGCACGATACGACCTATATTGATGTTCCGTACGCAGTGTATGATACCACTGTCGTTACCGACACAGTGACGCTTACGAAGTATGTGCCGGTGCATGACACCACTTATATCACGTTGCATGACACAATGTTTGTTGTCGACACCGTGGACTTCACACCCTCCTCCGACTTGGCTTTTGCATCCTCCTCCGCCGTGGCTTTGACAGCCCCCGTGGCAGCCAGCCAGCCAGCCGCGAGAGCGGACAACTCTGCAACGGAACAGACTCAGAGGAAGGCAGGCAAGACGCTGAAAGTTGCACTAATGATGCCGCTCCACCTGGACCAGCTGGACCAGATAAGCACCTCGAAGTTCGATGTGGAACAGCGTGGCAAGAGGAGCTACCGCCAGTTTGAATTCATCGAGTTCTACGAAGGTCTGCTGTTGGCCCTTGACAAACTGGCTGAACAGGGTGTCAGTGTGGAGCTGAATGTAGCCGACGTCAGTGGCAACACTCCCGCCCATGTCGAGGAGGCTTTTCTGAGCCACCATGTCGACCAGTGCGATTTTGTGGTCGCCTTGTTGCTGCGTGACTGCTTCGACAAGGCCGCCGAGTTGGCCCGACAGGCGGGTGTATATATCGTCAATCCCATGGCCACCCGCAGCGAGCTCTGTTCGGAAAATCCCTATATGGTCAAGATACAGCCCTCGTTGAAGGGTATGATTGCGTTGATGCTGAACAATATGAAATTCGAGCGTCCTGATGCCCATCTCTATATCATCCATTCGAACAGCAAGGACGAGAAGGCGGCCATGGATGAGCTAAAAAGGCAGCTTACCGAGCGTGGCGACATCAAGTACACAATCTTCAACTGGAGCCAGAGTGCCCGCTTGGTGTCGGTGATGAAGGCTACGCCGCGGTGCAATGTGCTGAGCATCTATGACCAGGGCAAGGATAACAACCGCGTCTACAGTATCAATCTGCTCAATCGCCTGTCGAGCATCAAGAAAGACAGTCCCACGCTCTACACCCTCACCGATTGGACGCGCGAGTACAACGATATCGACTTCGCCCAGTTGCAGCTCCTCGGCTACCATACCTACAGCCTTGCGTGGGATATGACCAACGACGTGCATGTGCAGTTCCTGCAGTCCTTCCGCAACCGCTTCGGTTCGGAGCCCACGTCGCAGCTGGCCGCTACGGCCTACGACCTGATGCTTTACATAGGCGGCGGCCTGGCTCGTCGCAACAGCGATTTCTGGCTTACGCCGGGCAACAGCCTGCCGACCCTTGTGCAGCCTCTCCACCTCGGACGCAGCGGTGCCGGCCTGGAAAATGACAAGGCGCAGCTCTATCGGCTGGATGACCTGCGCTTCATCAAAGCCCTCTTCAAATAATGGAATACCAGAACACTATCAATAAAGAATTCCGTCTGACCGGTCCCGGCCTGCATACAGGGCGCACGGTGACGGTCACCGTCAAACCTGCCCCCGAAAACTTCGGCATCGCCTTCCGCCGCACCGACCGTGTCAACATCATCACCCAGCCGGCGCTCGCCGAGAAGGTGGGCGAGACTTCGCGTGGCACCACCCTCGGCAGCGGCCGTCACACCATCGCCACCATCGAGCACTTGATGTCGGCCCTTCATGGAATGAAGATCGACAACGCCTTGGTGGAACTTGACGGAGGCGAGGTCCCCATCCTCGACGGCTCCTCCCGCCCCTGGCTGCTGCAGCTGGTCCGCGTTGGTGTCCGCCAGCAGCAGGCCGAACGCAAGGTGATCGATATCCGGCAGCCACTCCATTTCGAGTACTCGCCCACCGGCTCGGTGTTCGACGTCGAACCCTGCGACCACTTCGCTGTGCACTGCGAGATCGACTTCAAAGACACCGTCATCGGGTGCCAGCAAGCCGACATGAACGACTTCAGCGAGTATGCCGCCAGCATCGCCCCCTGCCGCACCTTCGTCTTCCTGCACGAAATAGAACCCCTCCTGCATCTCAACCTCATCAAAGGCGGTTCGCTCGACAACGCCCTCGTTTTTGTCAACCGTGAGCTCACCTCCAAGCAGCTCAAGCGGCTGGCCAAGACTTTCCACAAGGACGTCAGCCACTTCCGAGTGCACGACGGGGTGCTCAACACCACCGACCCCTACTTCCCCAACGAGCCGGCCCGCCACAAGCTGCTCGACTTTGTAGGCGATATCCGCCTGGTGGGCTGCATGCTTAACGGGCGTTTCTCCATACGTAAACCCGGCCACAAGGCCAACAACGCCTTCGCCCGTTTCCTGGTGAAGGAATTAAACAATCAAACAAGCAATCAATCAAACAGGTAATGATACTTTACGACCTCAACCCCAATGCCAAGATCGGCAAGGACGTGACCATAAGCAACTTCACCACCATCTACGACGACGTGGAGATTGGCGACGGCACCTGGATTGGTCCCAATGTTACCATCTTCCCTGGTGCCCGCATTGGCCGCAACTGCAGGATATTCCCCGGTGCCGTCATCGCCGCGGTGCCGCAGGACCTCAAGTTCGCCGGCGAATACACCACCGTCGAGATTGGTGACAACAACACCATCCGTGAGTGCTGCACCATCAATCGCGGCACTGCCGCCAGCGGCAAGACCGTCATCGGCAACGGCAACCTGCTGATGGCCTACGTGCATGTGGCCCACGACTGCGTGGTGGGCGACAACTGTGTGCTGGCCAACAATGCCACTCTTGCAGGACACATCATCCTCGGTGACTACGTCATTCTTGGAGGCAAGACGGCCTGCCTGCAGTTCATCCACATCGGCTCGCACGTCATCACCCAGGGAGGTGCTCTAGTCGATAAGGACATCCCGCCTTTCGTCAAGGCTGCCCGCTATCCCATCCAGTATTGCGGCATCAACAGCCTGGGGCTGCAGCGTCGGGGCTTCTCGCGCGAGAGCATCGACACCATCTCCGACATCTACCGCTACATCTTTGTCAAAGGAATACCCCTGCCCGATGCTGTCGAGCTCGTCAAGGAACGCTACGGCCACACCGACGAGGGCAAACAGGTGCTGGCTTTCATCGGCAACGCCAATACCGGCTTGCTGAGCGGATACAAGAGTGTCCGCAAGGCGTGACGGAACGTCCCGTCAAACGTGTATCATGGTAGTCCCGACAACGGCAACCCGTTTGCCGTTGCCGGGACTTTCTATTATGGTCTGGTACAACGCCGTGGTGCGTCCCTGTTTGAGGGGGGTGCAGCGGGCTGTGAGCACGCCGTCCGTCGCCGGTGCCAGGAAATGAATGTCGCTGTCGAGTGATACCCAATGCAGGGTAGGGGTGCTTTCTACTCCTGGCTTGTCAAGACAGTCGCTGTTCGCCGCCACGGCGGCGCAGAAGTCGGCCAAGGTGAACAACACACCGCCCATCACAGCTCCACGGGCATTGCGGTGACGGTCGTCCAGTGTCACGGTGCAGCAGGCTTCATGGTCCCCCACCGACACAATCTCCACTCCCGTCAGCGAGGCAAATCGGTCGTCGGCGAATATGCGCCGGGCGCAGTCCTTCTTCTCCATGGCGTCAGAAGCAATACGCCAGCCCGAAGGTGAGCGTGCGGTTGAAGGCTCCCCGGTTGTCGCGGAAGAGACGGTAGGTGCCGCTGGCGGCCTGGTCAACCACACTCAACATTGAGGTCTGGAAGCGTACCTCGGCGGCGATGCTGTAGGAGAAAAGGTAGCGTGCCGACAGCGTCAGCGGACACCAGTCGAAACGTCGGTAGTTGTCTTCCTGTGCTGCGTTCCGTTCGCCGTCGCCGTCGCTCACACGTGCGCCCACCAATATGGCCGGCGCCACGCCGGCAGCCAGCCGCAGGGTACCGTCGAGCAATGTATAGCTCATCATCAGGGGCATCTCCACATAGTTCAATGTGATGGTGCGGTCCAGAAAGTCGTTGTTGATGTTCGATCCTTTCTGGGTGAAGGCCAGCTCAACTACCATGCGCCAAGGGGTGCGTTCGTCCCATCCGAAATAGAAGCTGGTGCCCAGGCCGCCGCGCAGGCCTAGATGGCTGTAGCTGCCAGCACCGTCGCCGTCAATCTGGCTGAAGTTGGCTCCGAACGAAGCGCTTGCATCGAAACGTCGCTGAGCGCTGGCGCCGAGGGCGCACAAGAGCATCAGCGTGCAGATAATAGTCTTTTTATTCATATTTTAAATAATTAACCATTAAGGAAATGTCAAGTGTTTTTTTTAGGAGTTAGAGAAGTTAAAGGCAAACGTGTGAATGTGTGAATGCGTGAATGTGTGAACGTGTGAATGTGTATTTCTAAGTTTTTAATTTTTAATTCCACTACCCACTACCAACTGAAAACTCCCTTCACTCCCCATTTTTTTATAGATTCAACTCTTTTCTAAGGTTCTCGGCTCCGCCAAACACGATGCCTTTCATGCCCATTTGGCAGGACGCAGCCACATTGTCGGGGTTGTCGTCTACGAAGATGCAGTCGTCGGCTTGCAGATGGTAGCGGTTGAGCAGCACCTGGAACAACTGCGGGTCGGGCTTGACGTATCCTTCGGCAGCAGAGACGACATAACGGTCGATCATCTGCAGGATGGAGAAGTGCCGACGAGCCTCGGGGAAGGTCTCCATGCTCCAGTTGGTCAGACCATATATTTCGTATCCTGTATCTTTCAACTCGGTAAGCATCTCACGCATGCCGGGCATCTCGCCAGTCAGCATTTCGCGCCAACGGTCGCGGTAGAGGGCGATGGCTTCGCGATATTCAGGAAAGCGTCCTTGAAGTTCTTCGATGCAGGCGTCCTGGCTTTCGCCGCGGTCGATGCGTTGGCGCCAGTCCATGTCGGTTACATGCCGCAGAAACCACCAGGCCTTAGCCTCGTCGCCGAAGTACTCACCGTAAACCCGCTCGGGGTGCCATTCCACCAGTACGTTGCCGAAGTCGAAGATGATATTTTTGTACATTGGATGTTGTTCTTCTTTTTCGGAAAGATAACGCCGTCAAAATGCATTTATTGTATATTTTTTTCTCCATTGTCCGTTATTTAGAATAATGTGGCTATTATGTAAGTGAAATAGCTGACAATGGACAAAGCACGGGGATACAATCACGACAGGCTGGATGGGCTGGTGAGTCGTTACCGCAAGCTGATACGCATACTGTGTTGGCGTAATGCGGGTGGTGACGAGTATGCGTGTGACGACCTCGTGCAAGAGTGCTATCTTTCCCTGTGGCTGCATCTTGTGTCGTTGCGTGACAATGCAACCGCACTCGAAGAGACGGCTTGGGTGGTGTGGCAATGCCGTAGTGTTTTCTCGCATAAACGTCGACAGCGGCGCATCGATACCATTCCTCTTGATGAGCGGCTGGCCGACTATCTCCCTGCACCCGACTATTAAATGTTAAACAATATACGGGAGCGACCATTTGGTTGCTCCCGTTATTGTCTTTGTTGTCTTTCGGCTAGCGACCCTTGTACATATCGTCGTAGTACTTCTGGTAGTCGCCTGAGGTGACGTTGTCCATCCACTCCTGATTGTCGAGGTACCAGCGGACGGTCTTCTCGATGCCCTCCTCGAACTGCAGGCTGGGCTCCCAGCCGAGCTCGCGCTGCAGCTTGCTGCTGTCGATGGCGTAGCGCATATCGTGGCCGGCGCGGTCGGTGACATAGGTGATGAGGTCCATGTCCTGTCCTTCGGGACGGCCCAGCAGGCGGTCGACAGTATTGATGACCACCTT
>JAEEGL014830583.1_pt1 | contig 37129 bp, 30 predicted proteins | sample 9134231 | NCBI WGS metagenome assembly JAEEGL01 (sample SAMN16246548, study PRJNA631951) | gut metagenome | biome: gut microbiome; feature: rumen; material: fiber-attached | host: Bos | place: Iran: Karaj | collected 2018-10 | reverse complement strand
CATGCCGCTCATCATGTGGTCCATGAAGATGATGTCAAAGACTTTCTCACGGCAGATATCGATGGATTCCAGACCGGAAGTAACGGTAAAGACCTTCATTCCGTATCTGCCGAAGATGCTCTTCGCAACGACGAGGTTCATCGACTCGTCATCGACCACGAGCGCCCTGACGCCTTCGCAGCGCAGTTTCTTGACGCTCTCTTCCTTGGTTCCTACGCTGGAATTCAGGACCGATACGACAGGGAAACAGTAGAAAGGCTTCTCAAGGATCTTAACGCGGGTGTTCTTCGGAAGAACGATGCCTTCATTGGCTACTACCGCAACGACCATCTCTTTCGCAAGACCTTCGATGAGGTCAACGTTGTCGTTGTACTCCTCTTCTGCGATAAACAGGTGCGTCAGATGGACGGAATCACGCAGAAGCTTTAAGTTCTCCGCATTGTTTACACGGTGCATCTGGACTCCAAGTCCTTTTACGATGTTGAGTACCATTGAATTGTAGTAGTCTCTGACAGCCGGATGCTCGTATTTCTCGAAATGCAGGAAAGCGCCGAGGCAGAGCTTGTCGGGAGCTGCAACTGACATGCAGCTTACCGGATCAACGACCTTCTGAGGGATACTGACGTTAACCGTGGTTCCCACATCGGGCTTGCTGCTGATGGTCATGAAGCCTCCGAGGAGAGCAACGAAGCCTGAAGCTATCGCAAGACCAAGTCCCAAGCCGCCGCCCTGACGGGTCCTTGAGGAATCCGCCTGGTAGAAACTGTCGTAAACTTTTTCGAGCTCGTAATCGGTCATGCCCTTTCCGGTATCGGTAACCTCGATGCAGAGGTTTACTCCGTACTCATGGTTTTCAGCAGTGATCCTTACATATACGCCGCCCTTCTGGGTGTACTTGAGGCCGTTGGTAATAAGGGCTCTCAGGATCTTCTTGATCTTTGCAACGTCGGAATTCATGACCGCGGGGATCGCAGGATCTACGTCGATTATGAGCTCGACCTTCTTCGGCTTATACGTCTTAACATCGGTAACGATGTCGTGAAGAACTGAAGAGAGCATGTAGTCTTCGTTGTTGCATACAGCTTTCTTACGGTCGATCTCGGAATAATCGAGGATGTCGCTGATCTGCTCGGCAACCTTGCGTCCGGAATCCCTTACCGCGATAAGATCGCCTTCGACCTCACGGTGTCTGGACTTGTCGATGCATAGGCTCGTAAGTCCTATGATGGCATTGACAGGGGTCCTCAGTTCGTGTGAAACATTTGCGAGGAAATCGTTTAAGTGCTCGGTTGCTCCCTTAAGCTGCTCGACCTCGTCCTTGGACTGGTCAAGGACCTGATTCCACTTGTCGATGATGGTCTTTGCGAATCTTCCGATGAAGAAGATCATGACTACGTGAAGAACCGTTCTCGAAATGACCAGGACATCAAATTCTTCTCCGCGCTGCGCCATGGTCGCGATCTCGTAAGCCATGGTTATGTAATATGTGAACATGCAGAGCGTGATGAGCGATTTCTTGCCCGTCATGGTATGGAGCATTATGATAGCCGCCATTACCAGAGCCAGATCAAAGGTGCTCGTTTGGTGTATGCCGTAGAAAAAATAACACCCCATCATGAGGATCGCATATAACCAGAGGCGTACATTTGACGGAGTGTTGTGTCTGATATGAAGTATCCAGGCAGCGCCTATTCCCAATACCACGAGCAGCAGCGCCCATTTCTCCCATCCCATGAGAAGGGATTCCACGACCAGGATGGCGGCAAAGATCGTATAGCTTACCAGTATCGTCAGGTGGGATGATTCAAACAAATCACCGTTTTCTTTTATCTTGCTCATAAGATCACCCTCTTAACTTATAGTCTTTGTCTTCTTCCATTATCGAAAGCATTATCTCTGCAAACTGGGGATCAAACTGCGTTCCCATGCCATCTTTGAGTTCTTTTACGATTTCTTCCTGCTCAAAATGCTTTCTGTAGCTTCTGTCGGAAGACATCGCATCGTAGGCATCAGCCACGGCAATGATCCTAGCTTCTTCAGGGATCGCCTCACCCTTTAATCCTCCGGGATATCCTGTTCCGTCATATCTTTCGTGATGGTACAGCGCGCATTTCTCGAAATTCGGATCGCTCTCGATATTCTTAAGGATCGCGGCACCCATCTTCGAGTGATTCTTAACCTTTTCAAATTCCTCAGGTGTCAGCACATCAGGCTTGTTAAGGATACCGTCAGGGATCCCTATCTTTCCGACATCGTGAAGGAGCGCTGTCATATAGATCTCATCCAGCTTTGCTTCGGAATAGCCGCTCCTCTTCGCTATCATCCTGGCATATTCGGCCACACGGCTCGAATGGCCTTTGGTGTAAACGTCCTTGGTGTCGATCGCAGTTGAAAGCGCACTGACGACCTGGATGAACAGCGTTTTGTTCTCGTGAGTCTTCTGCTCAACTTCCCTGTAAAGCTGATTCTGCAGATTTACGAGTTCGATTATGTGGTTTACGCGCAGGAGCAGGACTTCGGGGACAAAAGGCTTCCTGATGAAATCCATCGCGCCGAGCGACAGTCCTTCATGCTCGGCGCCCTCACTCTCGTCAGCTGTAAGGAAGATGACAGGGATCTTGGATGCTGCTGATTCAAGGGAATGCAGCTTCCTGATCGCATCAAATCCGCCCATGCCCGGCATCTTAACGTCAAGCAGGATCAGATCGGGAAGCTCCGCTTCTTTATTCAGATAGTCGAACATCGCATCTGCCGACTTGAGAGCCGTAACGCGGAGCCCGCCGGAGCTCAGTATCTTTCCTGCGATCTGCAGGTTCAGGACATCGTCATCAACCACGATTACCTTCTTTATCCTGTTTCCTGTAACCGTCTTGCTCTCACCGATGAGTTCGGTCTCATGCGTGATGATAAGATTCTTCGAGATGTTGCTGTCCCAGTCGTTGACCAGGTGGTTAATTACCTTTTCGACCGAGTCGCTCCTGATGTCGGTAAGGAATACGAAATACTGGTTCTTGTTATTCCTCATGAAGATGTCGGACTTGCGCAGCGTTCCTCTTATGCGCTGACCGAATCCGTCTACGTTCTCGTAGAATTCCGCGTCCCTCTTCCCGTTTGCGGGATCCAATGTGAACAGTACTTTGCATCCGCTTATGTGGTGTCTGATTATGTATCTGATGACATAGCGGTAAACAGAGGAGAATGACTCCTTGTCGAGCTGAAGCGCGACGTCTTGGATCGAACGCTCACCTAATATTTCGGACAGCGCGTGGATATCTATCTTTGCAGTATCTTGGTCTTCCTCAAGGTCATCGTTATATAGTCCATAACCGTGCTTGCCGTTCTTCTTTACGATGTAGAGCGACTTGTCGGCGAGCTTTATGAGGGAGTTATAGTCGTTGCCGTATCTGGGAACGAAGATGCCTCCGACCGATGCGCCGAGTGGGATGCTCACGTCATCACCCATCAGCTGCTTCGCGCTTTTGGTTATCTCTTCGTTGATCTTCGAAGCGATGTCGGCAACCTGCTGTTCGGTAGAAACACCGGCCGCGAACGTTGCAAATTCATCTCCGCCTAAACGTCCGCACTTACTTCCAGCGGGTACAGTATTCTTTATGATCTCTGCGCATGCGATGAGCACCTTGTCACCCATCGCGTGTCCGTAGATGTCGTTTACGAGCTTGAAGGAATCGAGGTCGATCATCATGAGGCAGCCGGTCTTTTCTGAACACATCTTGGAAAGTTCAACCGCTGCGGCACTCTTGTTGAGGAAGCCCGTAAGCTTGTCTAATGTGGCCTCACTCTTAAGGTCGTGCATCTCCTGTGAATTCGACATGATGTTGTCGATCCTGCGCAGGAGAACATCCGGATTGAAAGGCTTTCTGATGAAGTCGGATACACCTACCTCAAAGCCTCTCGTCTCGGTATCAACGTCCTCGTCGGCAGTAAGGAAGATTACGGGTGTCTTCATAACGCCCTTCTGCTGCTCGATCTGTCTTAATCTTCCGAGGGTCTCAAAACCGTCCATGACCGGCATCTTGATGTCAAGAAGGACAAGATCCGGCAAGCCGTTTTCGTTTACGTATTCGAGAAACGAACTGCCCGATTTGAGAGCAGTAACGCGCATATTGTTCTTACTCAGGATATGTCCGGCCATTTTAAGATTGGCCGTATCATCATCAACGACGATAATCCACTTTGCCATATAAGATCACCCCTCTAAATTATAGAAAAAACACGTGATTTAATAATAACAAAGTGTCTTATATTAAAGCAATTCAATAGATTTGATATTCTTTACTTCCAAGGCCTGACATTATCGATCCAACCGTTGGCTTTCCAATACTTGAAATCCGTGTATTCCGGGTTATCTTTTCCAAGACCGGTCTGCAGCATTCGAACGGCATAAAACTTCATCTTCGCCACCAGGCCTGTATGGGCAGGTCTTGAGTAATCGATCGCTTTCATCTTTCTTGCGAGTGATGTCAGTTTTGAAGCCATTTCATTGCGCTTCTTATCGTTGATCTTATCCCAGTCGATCTCGCTCATGAGCTTGAAACTGCGTGTTTTTATATAGCTGACTCCCCACCATGAAAGGCTGTCTTTTATGTCCTTTGCGGTTGACTTTCCGCCCGCTCCGAGGCACTGCGTGATTATCACCGCACGCTTTCCAAACATCTCTTTTGCAGGACGGTGCGGCATCCACCTGTATCCGAAATGATCGAGCATCGCCTTCATCGCGCCTGTCGTATGGAAAACATATGCGGGTGATGTAAATACGAGGAGATCAGATTCAAGAAGCGCCTTCTCGATCCTCTGAACCTTTTCGGCATCTTTGCAGAGATTCTGATTATTTCTGAAACACGCAGTACAGCCTGTGCAAAAGCCCGGGCCGTCCTTCGGAAGATAGAATTCCGTTATCTCCGAGTCTGCCTTGAACGGCTCTAAGAATATCTCCTTGAGCCTGTATGTTACGCCCTTCTTTTCCGTTCCGTTTATTACCGTGATCTTCATTATCCGTTCCTCCCGTAAAGACGGTCAAACTGCCTTATGTGTGCATCCAGTGTTTCAAGTGCTTTGGGTTCCCTCGAAGGATCCCTGTCGCATATCGTCAGAAGATAGTAGATCGGCGCGTAAAAATGCAGCGTCATTATCTCCACGTTATCCGTATGAAGAAGTCCTGCCTGTGCAACCATTCCGAGCAGCATGCTCTGATACGAAAGCGGGTCGTCCACATAGAGTTTTGTGTAGATGTCCGCGAGCTCTTTGTTATTAAACTGCTCGAGCGTGAGCATCTTCCTGAAACGCTTGTTGTAATCGTCATGGAGATAGTAGAGGAACAGCTGACGGCCCAGTACGAGAAGGTTGTCTTCAGACATGTCCTGATAGATCTTCGAATCAGCGGCTGCGTCAGTCCCGTTGATGTTCAGGGCCTTCGCCTGCTCGGCGAACCTTGTGTTCATCAGTTCCACGATCGCGTCAAAGATCGCTCTTTTGTTCTTATAGTGCTTATAAAGCGACGGTGCCTTTATGCCTACCTTTTCCGCGATCTCACCTACGAAAACATTGGCATAGCCCTTCTCGGAAAAGAGCGTGAGCGCCTCATCCAATATCCTCTGTTTTGTATCCATAAATACCTCCCGGTCAGTCGGCTAATTCAAATTAGCCAAAGTATAGCTAATCCGAATTAGCCTGTCAAGAGCATGCCGGACTGATATAATACGAAAAGGGGGGATCTTTAGCTTATGAAAAAGTCTTTGTATTTCTTCATCCAAGTACTCTGGTCGATCATCTATTCGACGGTCATCTGGTATTTTTTCATTAAGAATGTGAGCTTTGATTTCTATCACAACAGCGATGATTCCCTTGCAGGAATGATCATATTTTTTGGGGCCATCGTCTATCTGATCCTGACCATCGTCCAGATCATCATCGGAGCAATAAAGGTCAAGAACTGGCGTTGGTGGGTCATCCTGGTCTCGCTCGTGATCGCGGCAGCCTGTGCGTTCCTCGGCATGTATGTAATGGCATACGGAACTGAGTTTTTGCACAAGACTTTTAATATTAATTTTTAATCACTCTTCAGGGTAATCCACTGTGAATACGTTCGAATACATAACGCTTAGAGACAGGCCTGAGCTGGCCGATACCGCATCTGATAACGGATCACACGGACTTTTATGAACGCTACGGATGGGAGTTCCACTGCATGGCTCAGGGTGACGGTGAATCCCACATGACCCGTCTTTACATTCGCAAATGATCCTAATGGTCCGTAAAGATTAAGATTTTTAATCTTTATCGGCTAATGAATCAGTCATCACGTGGTAAAATGAAGGCAGTTGAAACATAAGGAAGGGTGTTCTTATGAAACAGAATGAAACCGCTGAAACCCCCAAACTGAAAAGAAACATTTTCATCGTAACGGCGCTAGTTGCTGCCGCAGTCATCGCATTTGCCACAGCCTGCAACAAAGGCAATACAGCAAATGTAATGAGACTTCTCCGTACTGAAGGAACAGTCAGCATCGAAGACTCAAAGGGCAACACTAAGCCTGTCATGGAAAACCTCAGATTCCAGTCCGGTGATGCCCTGGTAACCGGAGCAGACGGACTTGCTTCCGTAGGCCTTGATGACACCAAGATCATCACGCTGCAGAACAACAGCCGTTCCGAATTCATCAAGAACGGCAAGCAGCTCGAGCTCAAGCTTACAAAGGGTGCCGTCTTCTTCAATGTCACCGAGAAGCTCAGATCCGACGAGAAATTCGAGATCAAGACATCAACGATGACCGCCGGCATCAGAGGCACATCCGGCATCGTTTATTACGACCCCGAAGACGCAGGCCGTGAATCACTTATGGTCACAGATGGCGTCGTTGAGGTTTCCGCTACGAATCCCGCAGACAACGTTACCCGTTCTGTTAAGGTCGAAGGCGGAAAGAGCGTCAAAGTCTATTTCTACGAGAACGATACAAAGCATGACAGCGTCGAGTTCGAACTGTGTGAGATAACAGAGGATGATCTTTCAAAGTTCCTGCTTGGCTGGATGGCAGACGACGAAGGTCTCCTCAACAGGATCTCTGAATACACCGGCTGGGATAAAGACAACCTCAAGAAGGCTTTGATCGGCGCAAAGAACGGCGAGACCACTCCTTCGTCTTCAGAATCTTCGAAAGAAACAACAAAGTCTACTACCAAGGCAACAACCGAGGGAACTTCTGAAGAAACATCCGGAGAAACATCGGCTACCAAGGCTCCGACAAAGAAACCTACAAAGAAGCCGACTAAGAGGCCGACGAGAAGGCCGACAAGGAAACCTAAGAAGAAGTCAACCAAAAAGGCAACGACTCAAAAACCCGAATCTGAGATAGTTAACGGCTGTTCGACCAACTGATCAACGCATTATGTAAGCATTTTGAAACCCGCCTGCCCTCGCGCACGCGGGTTTCTGTTGATATAATAAAAGGTACATTTGGGCTTTTTATCAGAAGGGTGGTTCTTATGGGTATCGGCAGTAAGATGAAGAATATGTCTACCAAAGAAAAAGTCGTTACTTCTGTTATTGCGGCGGTTGTGCTTATTGCAGCCGTCGTTGTTGTTTGTGTGATAGTTTCAAGGAACAACATGCTGGCAACAACGATGAGGCTTCTTCGTATACAGGGAACGGTCACCATTGAAGACTCTAAGGGTGAGACCAAGCCTGTCATCGATAACCTGAGATTCCAGTCAGGAGATGCTCTTAATACAGGTTCTGACGGACTTGCATCCGTAGGACTCGACGACACCAAGATCGTAACTCTTCAGAATGACAGCCGTGCTGAGTTCATCAAAAAGAAAAAGCAGCTCGAATTAAAGCTCACTAAGGGAGCCGTATTCTTCAACGTCACCGAGAAGCTCAAGGATGACGAGACTTTCGAGATAAGGACCTCCTCCATGACCGCCGGCATCAGAGGCACATCAGGCATCATCTACTACGATTCAAAGGATGCAAACAGAGAGACCGTTGCGATCACCGACGGTACCGTAGTGGTATCCGCCACCAACCCCGAAACAAAAGAGACCAGATCGGTCGAAGTCGTTGCAGGCAAAAAAGTACAAGTATATTTCTATGTCAACGACGGAGTTCACGATAACATCGAGTTTGAACTTAACGATTTCAACCCTGAAGATCTCATGAACTTCACTCTTAACTGGATGGCTGACAACGAAGATCTTTTGAAGAGGATCTCCGATCATACAGGCTGGGATAAGGAAAATCTCAGGAAGATATTAAAGGGCATTGCAAGCGGAGACGTAAAACCGCCTAAGGAATCTGAAACTCCGACGCCGACAAACACTCCGACACCGGAGCCTCCGACTTCGACCCCTACACCTACACCGACTCCCGAGCCGACAAAGAAGCCGACACCTACCAAAAAGCCGACTAAGAAGCCGACTCCCACAAAGAAGCCCACCAAGAAGCCTACAAAGGCTCCTGCGATCCCGAAGAGCAAGCCCTCAGGCTATACTGAAGAGATCGAATGGGATACAGACCGTAAGATCTTCATAGTGGCTAAATATACAGCTGACGATAAGGTCTATTACAAGGGTTATGTAAAGGGCAAGTGGCTAGACATGTACTATGCCGAAATAGAACAAAGCGGCGGAATGCATTGCTATTACTATTACAAAAAATCCGGCAAGAAAGTGGAATACTACGGTTTCGATATAAGGTAAAACAATGAGCAAACGAACAAAAAACCTTATCTTTGCGCTGATATGGGCCACGTTAATAACGCTGCTCTGCGTTTTTAAAGTATTCAGAAGACCCGAACTCTGGCTCGAGGATGCGCTCTTTCAGCAGCCTGTTTCACTGGAAAGCGACATCGTCATAATCGGCATTGATGACAACGACATCAAGAATTTCGGTCCTTACAATACCTGGGACAGATCTGTCATGGCACAGACTCTGGAAGCCCTTGCTTCGGATCCGGATAACCGTCCCGCAGTAGTTGCGATCGATACAATGTATTCCGGTACGTCTAACCCTGAAGGAGACAAGAGACTGGCTGATGCCGCAGCCAAACTGGGAAATGTCGTTACCGCGACACAGGCAAGTTACGGCAAGAAGACTACTTTCTTCGGCAGTGCTTCAGCAGTCATCGACTATTTCGCCATACTCAGTTATGAGGAACCTTACGAGGAGCTGAAAAAAGTTACGACGCAGGGCACGATCAATGTCATGTACGACACCGACGGTGTTGCACGCCACGCCCTCCTTTATATCGAACCCGAAGGAAAGCGCGTTTATTCGATGCAGTATGAGGTTGCAAAGATCTATGCCGAAAAGAACGGTCTTCAGATAACAAAGCCTCAGACAGATGAAAGAGGACATTTCTATGTTACTTATTCATCCAAACCCGGTGGTTTCTATGATGGAATCAATCTCAGCAAAGTTATAAGCGGAGAAGTCAAACCGAATTTCTTCAAAAACAAGATCGTACTGATCGGACCTTATACAACAGGACTCCAGGACGCTTACATCACCCCCATCGAAAAGGCAAACATGATGTACGGCGTCGAGTATCAGGCAAACGTCATCGAGTGCATCCTTCTCGGAAATTACAAGCAGAATGCGCCTGAATATTTCCAGATCGGTGCCCTGTGGATCGTCTGTTTCGCATTTTTCCTGTTCTGCAACAACCGCAAGCCCGTCTTTACCGTTCCGGTACTTTTCATATGTGAAGGCCTTGCAATAGGCGCGAGCATATGGCTCTTCTCGCTCGGTTTCATTACCCATGCTTTATGGATCCCGTTGGGACTTCTGGTACTGTTTGTCGTCAGCGTAGGTCAGAACTATATCAGAGCCGCTCTCGAAAGGCAGAACGTTACCAGGACATTTGAAAGATATGTCGCTCCCAACGTCGTTGAAGAGATCCTCAAAGAAGGCACGGAAAGCCTCAAGCTCGGCGGAAAGACCGTTGATATTGCAGTTCTTTTCGTTGATGTCAGAGGATTTACCACCATGTCCGAGAGACTTTCGCCTGAGGAAGTCGTTTATATCCTCAATCAGTATCTTTCCATGACCAGCGCATGCGTCGAAAGATACCAGGGCACTCTGGACAAGTTCATCGGCGATGCCACGATGGCATTCTGGGGCGCGCCCATCAAAGATGATGAAGCCATCTATCACGCAGCATGCACTGCTCTCGACATAGTCAAAGGCGCTGAAGAGCTTTCTGAAAAGCTCAAGAAAGAGATAAACGAAGAGATCCATGTCGGCGTAGGCGTGCACTACGGTCCGGCCGTCGTCGGCAACATGGGTTCAGAAAGACGTATGGACTATACGGCGATTGGTGATACAGTAAATACATCTGCAAGACTCGAGGCAAACGCTCCCGGCAGCACAGTCTATGTAAGCCGTGTGGTAGCGGATGCCCTTAAAGGCCGAATGAAGTGTGAACCGCTCGAGAAGCCTATTAAACTTAAAGGTAAGGCAGACGGATTTGAGATTCTGCGCCTTATCGGACCGGAGGAATAAAGATGCTGACATTTCTTGGCAGAGGCTCTGCTTTTACTGACGAGCAGAACAGCGCGTATTTCATCGACGGCAGCAACCTTGTCCTTATCGACTGCCCGATGAGTTCATTTGAGAAACTCAACAACAAGAACCTGGATGTGAATGATATAGATCTGTCTGCTTTTGAGCATGTGTATGTACTCGTTACCCACACTCACGGAGACCACATCAGCGGCATCGGAATGCTCATCGATCTGCTGCATTTTGTATTGAGGACTCCCATCACGATAATCGCGCCTTCAGAAGAGGTTCAGACTGACCTTCACCTCTATTTCCTGAGGATAGAAGGCTGCAACGATTCCTGGTATGAGCTGACCAACGTCAATGAATTCAAGGCTCCCTGGCTCGAACATACGATCCCTACCGTCCATACCGAAGAACTGGCAGGAAAATGCTTCGGCTATGTTCTCAATATCGGTGGGACCAGGATCGTCTATACCGGTGATACCAACACCATCGAGCCTTTTGAGAAGTACATCCTGGAAAGCTCGGAAGCTTACATCGAAATGTCAGCTTTCCCCTCACCCGTTCATCTCAACTGCAAGAAGATGCATGACAAGATCCTGGAATACACTTCAAAGGGCATTCACGTATATCTGATGCATCTCGACAACGAGAAAAAGATAGCGGACGTGATGAAGGATACCGGCGCGGAATTCGCACCTTTGAGACAGGGCAGCTTCACGATGGAAGATACCGGTAGGATGCTTGCAGGCATCTTTGACATCACCGACAGCCTTTATAAGGATATGTGCATGAACAAAAGCAAGGATCACACCATGCTGTTCACCTATCTTACAGATCTCGGAAAGGCCATCGTAGATGCCGACAGAGCAAGCTTCTGGAAGTGGGACAAGAGAAAGCATCAGCTGTGGACGATGTCCGCCACGGGCGTTGACAAGATCTCCATTCCCGATAATTCAGGTCTTGTTGGCAAGGCTCTGAGGCTTAAGAAGACTTTAGTCGTAAACGATCCTTACTCTGATCCTGATTTCAACAAGGATATCGATCTTCAGACCGGTTATAAGACAAAGTCTGTTCTGGTCCTCCCTGTTGCCGACATCAACGGCGACTTCATCGGCGCCCTTCAGCTCATCAACAAGAACGGCAACCAAGGGTTTGATGCCGCAGTTGATCCCAAGAAACTCTCACTGGCGGCTCTCGTATGCGGAATTGCCCTCGAATCCGAGACATTCCTCGAGGATTCCCACCACGACAGGCTCACCGGCCTCAAGAACAGAATGGGCTTCTATTATGATTTCGCCAAGAAATATAAGGATTACCTCATCTCAGGTTCAGACATGACGATGTGCGTCTTCATCTGCGACATCGACAAGTTCAAGCGCGTAAACGACACATACGGTCATAACGCAGGCGATGACGTGCTCGAATTCACCTCCCACCTGATCGATTCAGCCTGCTCTGACAAGGACTGCGTATACAGATGGGGCGGCGAGGAATTCGTAATGGTAATGCGCGATACCGATCTCGAAGGTGCCGTCAAAAAGGCTGAGGAGATAAGGGTCAAGCTCATGAACTCTGACATCGAAGCTGACGGCAACACGCTCAAATGCACACTGAGCTTCGGCTGCGCGCTCTTCGATCCCGACAAATCGATCGAGGAGAATATCAGCCAGGCAGACGAAAGACTTTACAACGCGAAGGAATCGGGAAGAAACAGAGTCTGTTGGGAGTAAAAACATTTGTAAATTATAATTTATTAATGTATGATTATTTCATTGGAAAAGCCTGTGTATTAACACAGGTTTTTTCGAAGGATAGGGAAAAACGGATAGATTATTTAGGAGGAACAAAACATGTTGTTTTGCAGAAAATGCGGCAGCATCATGGAAGACAATGACCATATCTGCCTTAATTGCGGAACCGAAGTAGGAAAAGAAAACCCTTCAGAATTAAAGCAGGATCTTATCAAAAGATTAAGCGAGTATCAGACTCTTCTCGCTGACAACGAAGAGCTCGAGACCATGATCAAGCCCCAGAGCAACTTCCCTGCATCATTGCCGACGGCATTCAAGAAAAGGTCATTCATAGGCTTTTTCTGGCCTTTCATTGTCGGAGGTGCTTTAAGCTTCTTCGGCATCTATATCCTGGCTATAGTTATATCGACTTTCTCGAATCTGAATTCGTACAATCCGTATACTTCATCAGCCAGCGCGAACACCATAAAAGCAAACCTGGTCGGAGACATTTACGTCGGTTACTTCGTGGCCATTATCGTAGCCGTAGCGGTCATTGTTATCGGCATTAAGGTTTCCAAGGCCAAGCAGAGAGCTTTTAATGGCGGCGTTGAAAGGATGGAGGCCGAGGTTACGGACAGGTACAACAAAGGTCTTCTCAACCAGAAGATGATCGAGCTCCATACTGACAACGAGCGTAAGATACGTCTTTTCGGTGATATGGTTCCCGAGGAATACCGCACTGCAAGTCAGGTCGCATCGATAATTGGTCTTCTCAAGGAAGACAAGGCATCAACAATTGAAGAAGCCTGCGCACTGCTGTAAGATTCAGCAAAAACTGTAAGATATAGCAAGATAAGATTAATCGAGTCCCGGTCATTGCCGGGACTTTTTCATGCCCCAATGTAAAAAAACGTGTCATAAATCTTTTGTTTTTTATTCATTTCAGGTTGTTACGACCGTTACATTTCTCATAGAAAATAAAATTGTGGTATTATTCCACGCCGGTGATCTATCTATTGCGGAAAGGAATTCATGCTGGAGTTCTTAAGACAATTTCTGTTTGACGGGATCGTTGAATTTGTCTATTGGTATCCCGCTCTCATGGCAATGATGTGGATCATCGGTGCTATCATCTTTTATTGCCATAACGAAAAACGCGATGCTCTTCCTCTCAAGGAAACCCCGATGGTCTCCATCCTGATGCCGGCCCACAACGAAAGCAACATCCTTTACAACGTCGTAAAAGAGATGACGCAGCTCAATTACCCCAATTACGAACTTATACTGATAAACGACGGAAGCTCCGATGATACTGGGCAAGTATTAAAGAACATCGTCGGCATGTACGAAAACGTCAGAGTCATAGATCTTGAGCCGAACTGCGGAAAGGCTAACGCCCTGTATCTTGGTGCCATCGCATCCAAAGGCGAGATCCTTGTAGGCGTCGACGCGGATTCATATCTCGATAAGAACGCTTTAAGATACCTCGTCTCTCACTTCATAAACAAGCAGAACGGCGAGCGCGTGGGCGCCGTAACCGGAAATCCCCGCGTACGCAACAGGGGTACCCTTCTGGGCAAGATCCAGCTTTGCGAATATGCGAGCATCATTTCACTGATCAAGCGAACCCAGAGGATCTTAGGAAAAGTCATGACGGTTTCCGGCGTCTGTGTCGCATACCGTAAAAAGGCTCTGCTCGAATGCGGTTTCTGGGACCGCGACATGATGACAGAGGATATCGCTGTCACCTGGAAGCTCGAAAAGAACTTCTGGGATGTCCGCTATGAACCGAGGGCTCTTTGCTGGATGCTCGTACCGGAAACGATCAAAGGCCTCTGGCGTCAGCGCAAGCGCTGGGCTGAGGGCGGCCTTGAGGTTATCTTCCGTCACGGCGACATCTTTACTAGCTGGCGAAGAAGAAGGATGTTCCCCATCTATATCGAGCAGGTCTGCTCTTTCTTCTGGTCCGTTTGCTGGCTCATCCTTACCCTGATCCTCCTCATCATGGAATTCATGGGAAAGGCTGTTTTTACAGAATATCTGTGGAAGAGCCAGTTCCTTTCATTCGTCTGCCTCCTGCAGTTTGCCGTGGCGATCAGCCTCGAGTCACATTACGACAGGCAGATATTCAAAAGCACATGGTCAGTCATCTGGTATCCTCTGATCTACTGGTATGTAAACGTCTTCATAACGCTCGCCGCGCTGTTCAAGGCGATCCTTCCCAAGAAAAAACTCGCAACCTGGAAATCACCTGACAGAGGATTAACCATTTCGAACACTCCGAAAGAAGAGATCGATCCTGAATCACTGAAACCAAAATGGGAAGCTCCGGAGGTTTCTTATGAAGACATAAGGATGACCCGTCTGCTTCAGGCATTCTCAGCCAATCCCGAGAACGAGGACGGAACTTCCGCACTCGTCGAAGGCACGGTAGAAAACCCCATCGTAGACAGGAATTCCAAAGAACACATCGAAGACAAGGTCACACAGAAACCCATCAGAAGGCTGATAGGCCTGATCCTCACTGTTGTTGCGTGGCTTTATGTAGTCATCTACTGGGTCTTCATGCTGACCAACATAATCAGGGACCTTTTGGGAAAACCAGTTATCTCGTTCTGGATCTACAATCAGGATACCGTAAAGCAGACCGAACACTTCTTCGTCATCCTCGCGATCGGTATCCTTGTCGAGACAGCGCTTCTCATACTTTGGAAAGAATATAACAAGCTCCGCTTCGGCAGAAAGCAGAGAAGAAAATTCAAAGGCGACGTCAGTGATGCGGAGATCGATGAATTTTTCGAGCTTTCAGATGAACTTCGCGACCTGATGCACAACCACAAATACGTGATCCTTCACGAAAACCCCGTGCCTGAAGGCATAGGCCAGGGCCGCAGAGGAAAAAAGCCAAAGAAATCCAAAGATTAAAAAAGAACCCCGGAACATAGATCCGGGGTTCATTTTTGGCGGAGAAGGAGGGATTCGAACCCTCGAAACCCTTTTGGGGTTTACACGATTTCCAGTCGTGCGCCCTCGACCAGGCTAGGCGACTTCTCCATAAGCTTTGCTGAACGTTGCCAACAAAAATGCTTAATGATTTTATAATCTTTGAATGCCTTTGTCAACTTGAATGCTTATTTCGTGATATAATTGAGCGGTTTAATTTCTAGAACTAACGGAGGCATGATCAATGAAAGCGGGATTATTAGTAAAGACAGCGGCTGTAACACTGGCCTTTGTCTCATCTCTCATGCTCTTTTCGGGATGCGGAAAGAAGATGTATTCCGATCCCAATATGACATCAACTACTGCTCACTCGACCACCCCCGGAGAAGTCGCATACAACGATATCGCTGAAATGATGTCCAAATATGATGCAGCTCTGAACGACTATATGCATGAGCATATGAACGATTGCAAGATCAAGGAAGTCGATGACAAGACTTTGGCCGGAACTTCCTGCCACAGCAGATTCACTGTTTCCCCTGACGAAAAGTACCGCGTTCTGCAGCAGGAAAAGAAATACGACGACAAGACCGTCATGGACGAGTATTTCGACCTCAAGGACGCCATGTTCATGGCCAGGACAACGGTTTACAAAGACGGAACATTCGATCCTGTTGAAAAGTACTACATTGCAAACAACATGGTCTATAAACTCGATTACAACACACAGAGCGTTTATAAGGTAATCGGTCTTGGTACCGATCAGGCTGCCGCTAAGCAGAAGCAGCTCGACATGTATTTCACATTCGGTGAGATAATGACTAAATATGGCACTTGAACCTGAAGTCAAAACCCATGAAACCTCAGTTCCCGCCGCCAAAAACGGCGGGACTTTTCGCGAGGGCTTAAAAGACGGCCTTGCGATCGGCTTAGGATACCTCTCAGTTTCCTTTTCGTTCGGAATACTTGCAGTATCTTCAGGTCTTTCCTGGTGGCAGGCAGTGCTTGTTTCACTTACCAACATCACCTCTGCCGGACAGGTTGCCGGAGTAGGCATTATGTCTGCTTCAGGCGGACTCATCGAGATGATGATCTCGCAGATAGTAATTAATCTGCGCTATTCCCTCATGGCGATCTCGCTTTCCCAAAAGACCGATAAGTCTATGAATACAGCTTCGCGCGCCCTTCTTGCATACGGTCTGACAGATGAGATCTTCGGTGTTGCAGTCAGCAAGGAACACGAGGTCGGCGCAAAGTATTTCTTCGGTCTTACCGTCCTCCCTGTCGCCGGCTGGGTCCTGGGCACTCTGTTAGGAGCAGTCCTCGGCGGCATCTTCCCCGACTTCCTCACCAATGCTCTGGCAGTCGGAATCTACGGAATGTTTATTTCCATTGTCATCCCGAAGGCAAAACACAGCCGCATGATCGCGATCTGCGCTCTCATCGCGTGCGTATTGTCCTGCCTTTTCTACTATGCCCCTTGGCTCAAAGAACATGTTTCTTCAGGCTTCGCGATAATCATATCCGCAGTGCTTGCAGCCCTCGTCGGAGTATTCTGCTTCCCTCACAATGAGAACGGAAAGGAGGCCGCCTGATGGATCTTAAGATATTCATTCCTCTCGCTCTGGTAATGGCTGTCACGACTTATCTGGTCAGGGCCCTCCCCTTCACGCTGTTCCGCAAAAAGATCACGAACGCGCGCGTAAAAGCGTTTTTCGACCTGATACCATACACCGTTCTTTCTGCGATGACCTTCCCCGCCATCCTTTATGCGACGGGTTCGCTTCCTACGGCATGCGCAGGTCTTGCCGTTGCTCTGGTCCTCAGTTTTATGGAAAAGTCACTTCTCACGGTTGCCATCGGTTCATGCCTTGCAACCCTTGCAGCTACCGGAGTGATCATGTTAATGGGAAGATTCTGAAATAAAAAAGTCTGCCTCAGAACGAGACAGACCTCTCTGGAGCCCCCAACCAGATTCGAACTGGTGACCTCATCCTTACCATGGATGCGCTCTACCTGCTGAGCTATAGGGGCAGAACTTAAACAGCCCTAGCAGTATATCACAGACATATTGCGTTGACAATAAAAAGCCCTTTCTGATTTGATTATCGCTATCATTTCTACTATAATGCGCAGGATATTATTTTATGAAGGGACACTTCCGATGCGTAAGCTTTTCGCGATATTAACCGTTTGCATCCTGTTACTTCCGGCATTTACAGGATGTGCATTCAAGTCCAGTGAACCCGAAGTCGACATGTCAGCGTTCACGGACTGCGGAGAAGAAACCTTCATTAAGGCTCTTGAGACAGTCGGCATACCCAAAGAAAACCATAAGATCCACAGAGAACACGCTTTCAAGTTCCCTGATGACGAGACCGAATATGTATACGAGTACTGTCTGGAAGCAACTGCGGACAACGAGAATTACTTCGCTTACGTGCGCTGCACCGAAGCAGACGCTGCAAAGAAGCTTTTCATGCACTTCTATACCAAATATCAGGATGTTTGGACAGCAAAAGGCTTCAAGGGCGCCAAATCAGAAAACTCATCCGAGACAAGCGGCTACGTGCTCATAAACGGAAGGCTCGGCGAGAGTGACGGTAAGACATACACTGCCTATCACGACGCCCTCTATTTCAAGGACCGTACCGTGATCATCATGATGGCCAGTGATAACAGGAGCGATATTGAAAGACAGATTGACAATCTCTGCAAAGAGATCGGCTGTCAGAATCCTTAATCCATATCCCCGTCAACAACAACCTTTGCATAAGCAACGGCATAAGGCTTGCTGAAAGTCTTGTCCTTGCTTACGATTACGCAGTAATAACCGGGCTTAACGGACTTGTCGCACTCGATGTTGTAGTATGCGGTGCCGTCCTTGTAATAAGAAGGCGAGATCGTATCGCTGACTTCGGGATCCTTGAGATCACCGCTGTCGAAGTTGTTGTCCTTGCTGTAGTAGAAAGCAAAATACAGCTTCTCGCTGGTCTTATCGTCGACCTTTACGGAGAAAGCCAGCGTCTTAGTGTTGGAGTTATAAACGCCCTGGCTCTTCATCGTGCCGTCGTAATCCCACCATCTGACAGACTCGATCTTCTTGTCAAAAGCCTTGTCATAGATCGTGTAGTTCTTGCCGGAGGAAACCTCTTCCATGACTTCGATACGGTCAAGGACAGTCCTGCCGGATTTGGCATCGTTAGCACTGCCTATGTATTTGGTGATTCCCAAAACAGCAAGGCCGATTACCACGAGTAAAGCAACACCGCCGCAGATGAGGCCGATGACAAGGCCGGTATGCTTCTTCTTTTTGGGTGCCTCAGTAGCTGCAGGTGCAGCTGATGCAACGGGTGCTGCGGGAGCAAATGCGGGCTGGGCAGCAGTCACGGGAGCGTTAACGGGTTCAGCCGGAACGATCGCTGCGGGTGCAGTTTCACTAACCTGCAATGCGCTTTCAGCGGGTACTTCAGGTACTGCGGGAAGCGGACGGAGCGCATCAGAAGGAAGCTGTTGCGTCACTGATTCTTCAGGATGATATGTAACGACTGTCTGCATGGGCTGGGGCTTAACTTCTACCTCAGGCTCTGCAGCGGGGGCAGCGTTTTCCGGAGCAGGAGCAACGGTAACGGCAGTTTCGGCAGGAGCTGCTACAGGCTTTGCCTCTGCAGGTGCAGCAGGTGCCGCGACAACAGGTGCTTGTACCGGAACAGGAGTGACGACCATTGTTCCGCAGTTTGCGCAGAACGATTTTCCGGGTGTCAGTCTAAAACCGCAGTTACGGCAGAAATTTGATGCCATATCGAGCCTCCGAAAATAAACAAAATAAAGAATTCTTTGAGAATTCTAACACAAAACGGCATCAAATTCTTCTTGAAGGATAGGCAAAGCTTTAGGAATTGCCCTGTTCGCTTAATTTCTTCTCAAGAACGTCTATCGCCTCGATATAACCGTCAAAGCCTTTTCCCATGATCGTTTCAAAGCAATAGTACGAAACATAGGAGATCTGCCTGAACGCCTCACGGTCTGAGACCTTCGAAATATGGACTTCAACAGCCGGGATGGAAACAGATTTGAGCGCGTCAAGGAGCGCTACCGAAGTATGGGTATATGCGCCAGGGTTGATCACGATCCCGTCAAACTTGTCAAAATACGCCTGCTGGATCATGTCGACCAGTTCACCTTCATGATTGCTCTGGCTGCAGACAACGTCTATCCCCTTTTCCGTGCAGTGCTTGACGATCATGGAGATCAGATCGTCATATGTGGCATTGCCGTAGATGGCAGGCTCTCTTGTTCCGAGCATGTTAAGGTTGGGGCCGTTTAATACAAGTATCTTCATGCTTCACTCTCGATCTTTTCGATTAATTTCATTGCTTCCAGCGGAGCGTTGTCTATATAAGACTGCTTATCCGGGAAAGTATCCAGCTTAAGCCTGTAGTCACACCAGGTTTCATACTTATCCTTGCGCTGGCTGAAAAGCTTTTCGACGCCGTGCTGTATGGATACGGGACGGTTGTGATCCGAAAGCGTCTCAAGAGGCCTTTCAAGATAGATGACGTAGGAATTGCATCTTACGTAGAATTTGTTTTCAGGACGGGTAACGATTCCGCCTCCGCATGAGATGACGAGTCCGCTCTCAGGAAGGATCTCCGCTGCTACTTCGCACTCGTTGTCGCGGAAAGCATCCTCTCCGAGTCCCGAGATAGCCTCAGCGGACGTCATTCCGAATTTGTCCCTGTATGCGTAATCGAGATCAACGAGCTTTCTTCCGGTAATGGCGGAGATGCGTTTAGCCATCGTGGTCTTGCCGCATCCGGGCATTCCGATGAGAGTGATGTTCCTCATTTTGAGCTTTAATGTCCTGATTATCTGCTCGATCGTTTCATTCTTCTCAAATCCGAGTTTTCCCGCAGCCTCAGTTTCGCCTTTGAAGAGCAAGGAAGCCTTATACGCCTGCGCTACGAGCATCGAAAGTCCGCCGCAGAACTTAAGGCCTAAGTCCTCAGCATCCTGAAGGAATCTCGTGCGCGAAGGATTGTAGATAAGATCACAGCATGCCTCGAGCCTCGGGAAACCATCGAGCTCGATAAGCCTCTCGTTGACATTGGGATACATGCCGACAGGTGTCGTATTAACGATGACCTGAACATTGCATGCCATGTCATAAACATTCTCGTAATTGATCTCCGAAGTGCGTCCGCATGACAGGATGTTTGCCGCACCCAGAGTCTTAAGCGCATAATTGACCGCTGCAGCAGCTCCGCCCGTTCCGAGGACCAGGACGTCCTTGCCTGCAATCTCGATGCCCTTGCGGTTTACCATGTAGATGAAACCGTAGTAATCGGTGTTATAACCGTAAGTCTTTCCGTCATTTCCGAAAACAACGGTATTGACGCTTCCACATTCCTGAGCCGCTTCATCAAGCTCATCGCAGCGCGCAGCAGCTTCCTTCTTGTAGGGGATCGTTACGTTGAAGCCCTTGAATAATCCGCCCGAAAACAGTTCATCGAGCTCAGTCGGCTCTCTTTCAATGACGGAATAAGTATATGAAGGATCCAGAAGATTATGGATCTCAGGGGAATACGTGTGTCCCAGCGAGCGGCCCAAAACGCCGAAAGCGGGTTTGTTCTGATGGATCTTGGAAAGCCTTAATATCTCGCGGTATAGATCGTCAGTATAAGGTCTGCTCTCAAAGCCTGCGTTCTTTCTGATCTTAGCAAGCAGCGCGTCCTCGCGGGCACCGTCAAAAGTATCCATACCTGCGGCACGTTTCACGTTTCCGATCTTACGGGAAACCGCGGTCCTTCTCTCGAAGGCATCAAGGATATCACGGTCGATAGAATCAATCTCACTGCGCAGCTTATCAAGATCTTCCATGGCTATTACCCCCTTGAAAGAATCATATCATAAATCGCTATGGCTGAGGCAGCTTCAACGACAGGAACTGCTCTCGGAGCAACACACGGGTCGTGCCTGCCTTCAATGCTGATCGTAGTGTTCTCTTTAGCCGCAAGATCAACTGTTTCCTGCATTTTGGAGATCGATGGCGTCGGCTTGAGCGCGCAGTCAAAGACTACGGGAGCTGCTTCTCCGACACTTATTCCACCTAAGATTCCTCCGCAGCGGTTGGTCTTGAGCCTGACTTTTTTATCTTCATCGAAAAAGAACGCGTCGTTGTTCTCGGAACCTTTCAAAATGGTACTGTCGTAACCCGCACCAAACTCTATCGCTTTTACTGCGGGAATAGCAAAGATAATCTGCGAGATCTTTCCCTCGATGCCGTCAAAGATCGGGCCTCCGATGCCTGCGGGGAGCCCAGAGATAACGCACTCTATGACTCCTCCCACGGAATCGCAGTCCATGCGTGCCTCTTCTATCCTGGCCTTCATCTTCTCTGCAGCTTCATCAGAGATAGCGGGGAAATCCTTTTTCGCGCATGCAGCAAGATCTTCAAGGAACTTCTTGTCTCTTGGTCCGTGAGCGAAATAAGTATCGTCTTCAACATCGAATACAGACTTCAGATGCGCATGTATCTCAATACCCATCTTCTTCAGTTCTGTCAGAGCGATCGCACCTGCGATGCACAAAGGCGCGGTCATCCTGCCCGAGAAGATACCGCCTCCGGAATGAGCTGCTTCGTCACCGTATAAGATCCCTGCCGTGTAGTCAGCGTGGGAAGGCCTGGGGCAGTTCATTATCGAAGCGTAGTCCTTGGGCTTTGTGTTGGTGTTAAATATATATCCGTGAAGCATTCCGTTCTTGCAGTCGAAATGCACCTCGTCAGCTTCTTTTCTCGGAGTCGACCAGGCATTCTTTCCCGGTGCCCTTCTTGCCATGAATTCCTTTATGAATTCTTCATCAGGCGTGACGCCTTCGGGGAGTCCCTTGATGTAAACACCGATCGTCTCGCTGTGAGACTGACCGTAGATCATCAGGTTAAGTCTGCTTCCAATGTAGGTGCTGTCCATGCTCATAAGATCGCCATTCCGTTTTCGATTATCTTTTTGAATTCAGGGAAGGATTTTGAAAGGCAGGAGATGTCGTCTATCGCAACCTTTCTTCCCGTTCCCGCTGCGCAGAGGACTGCCGCCATCGCCATGCGGTGATCGTTAGATGACGTCAGTGATATCTCTTCCGGGATATCGCTCCTGACGGCTCCAAAGACCGTGATGGAATCCTCTTCAAGTTCTGTCTTTATACCGCACGCAGAGAGCATTTCGCAGATGGCAGTTGCCCTGTCAGACTCTTTCACGCGCAGGCGCTTCGTGCCGGTAAGCACTGTCTTTTTTGCCTTAAAAGCTCCCGTCACCGCCATGTAGGGAACGATGTCGGGAATGTCGTTGCAGCTTACGTTAACTTCATCGACGGGAGGCTCGCCGTCAGGTCCCATTACGGAGACAGCGCCGTCCTCTGTGTCGACTTCAACGCCGAGCTTCTCAAGGAAGTCCGTTATTGCCCTGTCGCCCTGGACTGATTCCGTATCAAGTCCTGTGATCATGGCGCCGCCGTTCTTCATGAGCGAACCTAAGCAGAGCAGGAAAGCTCCGTTGCTCCAGTCGCCTTCAACGCTGAACCTGCCGTCAGGAACAACTGCGCCCGAGCGTCCGGGAACGCTGAAAACATTGCCTTCCCTAGTTACTTCGATCCCGTATTTCTTAAGGACCGCAACCGTAAGTTCAATGTAATGGATGGAAGACATCTCTCCGGTAACAGTGATCTTTGACGGCCTGTTGAAGTTGGACAGAGCCATCAGGAGACCTGAAATGTACTGGGATGAAACGCTTCCGTCTATCGTATATTCGCCTGCCATCAGGAAACCCTTTGCCGTGACAGTGCTCTTTTCAATGTCCTTTTCGATGGTAACTCCGAAAGGCTCAAGACAATCGGCAAGGTCATCGACGGGGCGCTCTATAAGGCGGCCCTTTGTCGTGAAGACCATCTTTCTTTCAGGTGAACCCTTGAGCGCAAGTGCCGTAGGGATAAGAAATCTCAGTGTGGAACCGCTCTCGTTTGCCGGAAGGATAATGTCGTCCTCACCGGTTTCAGAAGCGGATGCGAGTGCCGCGAGGCACCTTTTGGTCGCCGTGACGTCGTCGTTGTCGTCGTTCCTGATGCTGAGGAAATTACCTCTCGCACCGAGTATGAAGTTTACGATGAGCTCTCTGTGATACGCCGATTTTGAAGGCGGCGCCTTGAGGTCTAACATCAGGTTTTTGCAGGATATTATCATTTTGAAAGGAACCCCAGGAATTCTTCAGGTGTCATCTTCTTTATCTCGGCTCTGCCGATCTCATTAACAAGTATAACCGAAATAAGGCCTCCGCGCTTCTTCTTGTCGTTCATCGCGCCTTTGACGATTGCCTCAGGAGTAATGTCATCGCTTACCGGGAGTCCGTAAAGCGTAAGAAGATCCTTCATCCTCTTTGCGTCATCGCTGCTGAGAGTACCAGCTCTTACGCACGCGTCCATGATCAGTCCCATGCCCTTTGCAACACATATTCCGTGGGGCTTCGTAAATCCGCTGTCACGCTCGATGACGTGTCCCACGGTGTGTCCGAAGTTTAAGATCTGGCGTCTGCCGTTGTCGTTTTCATCTTCTTTAACGACAGAAGCTTTATCAGCAACATTCATGGCAACGATCTCTTCAAGAAGATCTTCGTCATCTCGTATATTGCCGTTTGCCTTTTCAAGCTTTTCGAGCAGCACGGGATCCATGATGAACGCATGCTTTGTGACTTCGCCCATGCCCTCCGTGAACACTTCATCAGGAAGTGTCTTAAGGAAAGATGTATCCTCAACGACAAGTGACGGCTGCCAGAATGCGCCGACCTGATTCTTGCCCATGGGAATGTCGATTCCGGTCTTTCCTCCGATGGAAGCGTCGACCATAGCCAGGAGCGAAGTCGGTACCTGGATGACGTTTATGCCGCGCAGGAATGTTGCCGCCGCAAAACCCGCCATGTCAGTGGTAACGCCGCCGCCAAGGCCTACAACAATGTCTGTTCTCGTAAATCCGGCTTCGGCCATTGTGTTCCACATTGCCGCGACCGCTTCAATTCCCTTGGATCTCTCGCCGGCCTCGAAAACATAATCCGCCGTTTCTATCCCGGCTTTGACCAGCTCTGATCTCACCTTTTCAAGATAAAGAGGGGCAACGTTGGTCTCCGACACGATCAGAGCCTTCTCTGCGCGCGGACACAGCTTCTTGATCTCATCAGAAAGAACGCTGACCGCGCCGTTTCCGATGATTACGTCATATTCTCTTGAACCTGCCGGGAAACGGACCGTCCTCATATTCCGTCGACCTCCTCTTTGATCTTCCTGCCCTCATCGAGGAGCTCCCTGAGGCCGTCGAAATCATCTTCGACCAGAGCCTTTCTGTACTTAGCGAGTTCTTCCTGAAGGTGGTCTATCTCAAAGATAAGGTTGTCCTTATTCTCAAGGAACAGCTGTGTCCACATTGTGGGATTAAGCCATGCGACTCTCGTCATGTCCTTGTACGAACCTGCCGAGAATCCTTTGTGATTCCTTGCTGAAGGGCTCTTGATGTAAGCGTTGGAAACAAGGTGACACATCTGGGATGTGAATGCGATCATCTTGTCATGCTCATCGGCATGCGAAAGGTGGAAGCTCCCGAATCCGCAGGGTGCGAGGAGGTCTTTTATCCTGTCCAAAAGGAACATGTCGTCAAACACGGGCGGTACTACTACCATCGGGGCGCCGAAGTACATGTCACCTTTTGAATATGTCATGCCGGAAAACTTAGTGCCTGCCATGGGGTGGCATCCGACAAACAGGAAGCCTGCTTCCTCAGCTATCTTAAATCCCTTTTCGCAGACAAATCTCTTTGTGCCGCACGCATCGATTACCACGCCTTCTTTATTGAACTTATCCTTATGCGATTCCATCCAGTTGATGGTTGCCTCAGGATAAAGCGAAAGGATGACGAGGTCACATTTGCCGAGATTCTCATCGGTCAGTTCATCATCGATGATGCCCTGCATCTTTGCCATGTCGGTAATGCTCTTCGTACGGTTCCAGCCGTAGACGGTTGATTCCGAATTCTCTTTGTACGCCTTTGCAAAAGATGCACCGATAAGACCTAATCCGACTACACCGACTGTTAATTTCATTTACTTATACTTCCTTTTATAAGATTAAAAAGACACTGAAATGCTCAGTGTCTTTTCTGATTACAGAATGCTTCTTGCCTTATCGATAGCTTCCATGACCTCGGTAAACTGGGCAGGCGTAAGCTGCTGTGCCGCATCGGAAAGCGCCTTCTCGGGACAGGTATGAACTTCGATCTCGAGAGCGTCAGCGCCTGATACGACTGCTGCCATGGACATGGGCTTGATCAGGCTGGATTTGCCTGTTGCGTGAGAAGGATCTCCGACGACAGGAAGATGCGTGATCTGCTTTAATACCGAGATCGCACTTACATCGAAAGTGTTTCTCGTGTATGTCTCATATGTTCTGATTCCGCGCTCGCAAAGGATAACGTTCGGGTTGCCTTCACTCATGATGTACTCTGCGCTCATCAGGAGTTCCTTGATCGTAGCGGAAAGACCGCGCTTTAAGAGGACCGGCTTGCCTGTCTTTCCGAGTGCCTTGAGGAGGTCAAAGTTCTGCATGTTGCGTGCGCCGACCTGGAGGAAATCAACATCTTCGAAGATCGGGATCTGCTCAGGGCTCATGATCTCGGAGCAGATGGGAAGACCTGTCTCCTTCTTTGCTTCGAGAAGAAGTCTGATGCCTTCCTCGTGAAGTCCCTGGAAATCGTAAGGTGATGTCCTCGGCTTGAAAGCACCGCCCCTGAGGATCGTAGCGCCGGCTTCCTTGACTGCTCTTGCGCAGCTTAAGATCTGCTCTTCGTTCTCAACGGAGCAAGGGCCTGCGATGACACAGAAATTGCCTCCGCCGATCTTTACTCCGCCGACATCGACGATGGTATCTTCAGGATGGAACTTTCTGTTAGCCTGCTTGAAGGGCTCGGAAACTCTGGTTACCGACTCGATTATGTCAAGGCTTCTGAGCATGTCGATGTCGAGCTGTGTCGTGTCGCCGATGAGGCCCAGGACCATGCAGTAATCACCCTGTGACTCGTTTACCTTGAGGCCCTTGTCCTCAAACCATTTAACGAGGTTCTTTACCTGCTCTTTAGTAGCCGTGTTCTTAAGTACTGCGATCATTTCCGTATCTCCTTCATTTTGATCTTAAACAAAAACGCTGCCCGGGCTTTGCGTACCCTTGCAGCGTTTATTCTTAACTTGGTGTATTAAGGTTTTCCCGCGCAACAAAAGCCGCTTCAGACATTCTCTCCGAAGTAGTAATAATAGTTAAACGCAAAATAGAAAACCGCAGTCTTCAAATCAAGGTATCTCCTTTTGAAAAACTGCGGTAATTAAAACACATATCTTTTACTGCTGTCAAGGTGTCAGGCGAAATCAAGTGTCTCCGTCTTCTCATGTATGAGTTCGATGACCTGATCGGGCTGCATGTCGAGTGCAAGAGCGAACTCGTTGTTCATCCTGACTCTCGCATCATTAAGTGCGCGCTCATCCTGTGCATTGAGGTGCTTGCCCTCGCCGGAGAGCTTCTGGGCATGCTGCTTGATAAGGTGGATCATGCCGATGATATCCTCGCGTGAACCGTTGACGATGATGTCGGCAAATGCATCCTTCCTGTCATTCCTGTCATCGATCCACTCGAGAGTCTTAACAAGAGGAAGCTTGTCTATAAGCGCGATCGCCTCTTTTTTTGTAAGAACGGGGCGGATCTTCTCGACCTGTGACTTGTTGTCGAAAGGCACGTACATCACCTGTGACTGCCTGACGAACAGGGGCTTTAAAACATAATATTTCTGCGGTTTCTCTTTGAAAAAACTGATGTCTTTGATCGCATCGATCTGGCAGACGCCGCTGCCTGCGTAAACAATATTGTCTCCAACCTTAAAGCCCATGATAGACCACCCTTTCTGTAGAATTCTTATATTTTTTTGATGTTTTCAGAAAAAACTATTTGTAAAAGTGAAATTTAGATGTATAATAACTAATTTTTATTGTAGCACGCGCAAATTAAAAAGCCCGTGGGCATTTTGTCAAAAAAACGCCACGGGCACTACCATTCTGTTGACATTCAGTCCTTACGGACCCCTTTTCACTTAGAATCGCAAGCTTTTTTGAGTTGTTCGACGACGATCTCGAGCGCCTTGATCCTCGCATACTTCTTGTCGACCGATTCAAGAATGTACCAGGGAGCAAATTCGGTCGAGGTCTTCTGGATCATCTCATCGATCGCCTGCTCGTACTGATTCCACTTCTCACGGTTGCGCCAGTCCTCATCGGTGATCTTCCACTGTTTCTCGGGAGTCGCCTGACGCTCCTTGAAACGCTTGAGCTGCGTACGCTTGTCGATCTGGACCCAGAACTTGATCACGACCGCACCCCAGTCAGTGAGTTCCTTTTCGAACTCATTGATCTCGTTATAAGCGCGCTGCCAGTCATTCTCGCTGCAGAAGCCCTCGATCCTCTCCACCATGACACGGCCGTACCAGGTGCGGTCAAAGATCGCAATGTGGCCGGTCCTCGGAAGCCTTGTCCAGAATCTCCAGAGAAAGTGCCTTGCCTTCTCGTGCGGCTCAGGGCTTGCTATCGGCTGAACCTCAAATCCTCTCGGATCCAAAGCTCCAGTGATCCTCTTGATGTTTCCTCCCTTACCGGCAGCATCCCAGCCCTCGTATGCGATTATTACAGGGATCTTCTTTCTGTAGAGCTTGTAGTGGAGGAGACTTAATTCATCCTGAAGATCATCGAGCCTCTTGTCATATTCCTCATCGGTAATGGTCTTCCCCTTGAGATCGATATCCTTGAGCAGAGGCGTCTTCTTGAGCGGGAACGTGTTCTGGAGTATAGGCGCGGCAAGGCCCTTGTTCTTCAGCGCGGTTTCTATGCCCTGGTTAAGGAACTCGAGGACCTGGAGTTCTGCAAACTTCTTGTCCTTCGCGTCAATGATGTACCAGGGAGCCGTCGGGCTGTTTGTATCCTTGAGATACTTGTCATACACCTCAAGGCTCTCGTCGTAATACTTGTTCTCCTTGAGGTCATTCTTGTCGACTCTCCACTTGGTATCCTTGTCGGCCAAAAGCTGGTCCAGTCTTCTCTTCTGCTCCTTCTTGCCGATCTGGAAGAAGAACTTCATTACAAGGTAGCCGTTGTCCACCAGGGACCTCTCGGTGCGCTTGATCGATTCTATCTTCTCCTCGTAGTCCTTATCATCCATGTCGCCGCTGATGCGGGCATCGGTAATCTCTTCCATCCAGTACGTGTCATAGAATACGAACTTGCCCTTCTCGGGGATATCCTTCATGTATTTGTACAGAAACGGATATCTCTTATCCTCGGCAGTGGGAGCCGCATAGGTCTTAACCTTGAAAAACCTCGGATCGATATTCTTGATGATCTTTCCCAGAACGCTGCCCTTTCCTGCGGCGCCCCATCCCTCAAATGTGACCATTACGGGAAGGCCCGCATCCTTGATCTTCATCTGGGATGCAAACAGTTTCGATCTTTCTTCGTCCAGTCTTTGGGAAAGTTCTCCGTCATCAGGCCTGACAGCCTTAACAAAATCCTTAAGCATAAGAGCCTCCGTCAATTCAGCGCAAAGCAAAAACCGGTCCTTATATAACTACTATAAGAACCGGTAAAAGATTTTTGAAGTTGGGATTTTTACGCTTTTAAGGTTGCTCTATTGTGCAATCAGATTCTGATCTCGTCGATCATCGTCTCGAAATCGACTCTGTCGAGTTCAAATGCTTCTGTAAGGGAACTTACTATGGCGCGTGTACCGCCGGTGGAGTTCTGCTCGCTTTCGTGTTTGTCGTAAGAATTATCAATTTCTACCATAACACTCACCCCTTGGCGTTTTCGTTATTCTACTACTAAAAATCTGAAATTCTTGAATTGTTTCAAAAAAATAATATTACTATTTGATTACAAAATTACTTTTTTATTACAAGTAATAAGTAACAAAATGGCTGAGGCTGCCTCTTTCACATTGAGACAGCCTCATAATTCAAACCTTTTGTCTGTTCAGCTTAGTGCCAGAGATTAAGATAGAACACGAACACAACGTTTAAGACCGAGAAAAGTACCGCGGCTATATCATAGATCTTTCTTATGACCGAAGACTCCTTCGCGGGTGTCTTAAAGAACTTAACGAGCGAAAAGACCGTCAGTGCGGCAAGCACGATTGCCAGGATGCCGCACGCAGGGAATGCCCAGCTGTAAGATGCTTTCGGGAACCACATTGTCACGAGCATCATTATGACAAGGCCCAAAAGTCCGAGCAGCAGCATGATCAGTGACATAAAGCCGGTCTCTGCTCCCAAAAGGATCTTCCTGGTGCTCTTCTTAACTTTGCGGACGATCGCGCGTATTCCCTTTACAACAAGGCTGATGAACGCAAATACGAGCGAAGCTGCCCAGCCGTAGATCAGAACGATCTCGAAGATTGCCTGAGCATTGGGTGCAAGGTAATAGTCACCGTACATTTCCTCGATCTTGGGGATGCCGTTCTTCTCGTTGTAGGTCCAGCACCATCCCTCAAACAAGTCTTTTGTAACATAACTGGCACCCATTATCTGAAAGTGCCCCTTAAGTACAGTTCTTGCAGGATGATAGAGACCGTTCTTTGCGTTATCAGCCTCACTTTCCCATGCATTCTTTCCATAGATCACTTCGAACATCTTATCGTTGAAGTTATGTTCGCCGGCCTGGTTTGTCATGACCACCAGACCGCGCTGGCTCTTGAGATCGAAAGTAATGTAAGAAGAACATGCCTGGGTGTTTCCGCCATGTCCGTAAATACTTTCGCCGTAAGGCAGCGCCCAGAAACCGTGAGCATTCCTTGTTATCTTCGTATCAGCGAAATACGAGGTCGCAGACATCATGACATCAAACGTCTCCTGTTTTTCGAACAGAGGGAACTTATCCTTTACAAAGCACGATCCGTATTTTATGTAGTCCTTGAGAGTTGATACGCAGGCACCTGCGGGATAGAGCTGGATATAGTAGAACGCGCTGCCCACCGGAACCGTGCCTGAATAGCAGATGAGCTTATCCCTTCTTTCCCTGACACTCTTATTGTCCGAAAGGTCAGGGCGCAGAGCCGAATCCTTCATTCCCAGAGGCTCGAAGATATGCTCATGTACATAATCAGCGAACTCCTGTCCCGATACGCGCTCGACTATGTAAGCTGCGAGTGCAACGCCCCAGTTGGAATAAGCAGTTATGGTATCGGGCTCAAAGATCTGAACAGGCTCTTCAAACTTCAGCGCGTCCTCAAGGCTCTTTATCGTGACCCCGGGTCTCTGGAACATATCGGTATACAATTCCTGAAAACCTGCCCTATGGTTCATCAGGTCGGTCATGCGGACGGGCTTGTCATATCTGAGGTTTGTAAGGAACCCTTCAGGAAGATATTCCCTGATGTCTTTTTCGAGATCGATCTTTCCCTGCTCCCAGAGCTGCATGACGCTGACCCAGACCATCGTCTTTGTCGTTGAGCCCCAGTCGATTACCGTATTCTCGTCAACCTTTATGCCTTCAGCAATGTTGGAATATCCGTAGTAGCCTTCATAGACCGTGCCGTTCTTGTCGAAAACTCCGACCATCATGCCGGCCGCGGTGTCTTTGTGATCCTCATAAAAGGCGTTGATCATCTGCTCATAAGTACCTTCGTATTTCTTCTCTTCTTCCTTCTTCTCAGGCGCTGAAGAACATGAGGCAAGTAATGACAGTGACATCAGCAGCGTGAATATGAGCGCCGCGCTTTTCTTGAAAATCTTCATATAAAACTCCCTTATTCAGTTTTTGTGAACTTGAATATAATATCACTGTTGTTTCAGACATATAATTCGGAGGTCCTGATGAGAGGGATAGTATTCGACATAGACGACACACTTTACTGCAGGCAGGTCATGCTGATAAAAGCAGCTGAGATGGTTCTGGGATTATCAATTCCCGACTGGCAGGAGTTCATGCGCATCTATTACGAGAAGAGCGACGTCAACATGACGATGCTCGAATCAGGCGAGGTCTCAACACATGACATCAACGGCTGGCGCTACAACGAGACATTCCGCATACTGGGCCTTCCCTATAAAGAGGAAGACGGCGGCAAAGCTGCTGACACTTATCTTGAACTTCAGAGCCACATGTTCGTAAGCGACGACATGAAAAAGGTCCTCGATTGCATTTCCGCTGACCCTCAGATCAAGATCGGCATCCTTACCGCAGGAGAATCCAAGCATCAGTGGAACAAGGTCGACATGCTCGGCCTGGACCGCTGGTTCGACCGCGAGAACATAATCGTCTCCGGCGATACCCCGTACATGAAGCCCGACATCGAACTGTTCCGCATGTTCGAAAAGAAGTTCGGCCTAGAGCCCAAAGACCTCTGGATGATCGGCGACTCATATAAGCACGACATCAAAGGCGCCCTCGATGCAGGCTGGCATGCCCTGTGGATCAACCGGAGATTCCTGGGTGAGCAGGAAAAGACTCCTGACATTACCGTCACTACAGACAAAGAACTGACTGACGCACTGATGCGTGAGTTTACTTCTTAACCCTTACTTTTCTTCCTGAGTTGGACTTTTTGAAGTACTTCCTGTACTTCCATATCTTAGACTTCTTAACTTTGACAGTCTTGACCTTTGAGCCCTTCAGAGATTTCTTGACTCCGCTCTTTGTCAGCTTTGTCGTCTTCTTGATGCTGATGGTCTTAAGTTTAGAATCCTTATAAAATGCCTGAGGTCCGATCTTGTTCAGCACCTTGGATGTAATGACAAAAGATTTGAGCTTGGGACACCTTGCAAATGCTGTCTGGCCGATCACCTTGAGTCCCGCGCCTCCGGACACCTTGACCAAATTCGAACATCCGAAGAAAGCGTTTGTGTCGATCAGCACAACGTTAGCTCCAATTGTCACCGTCGTAATATTTGTATTTCCGAAAAATGCCCGTGCCGCTATCTTTGTAACCTTATATGTAAATCCGTTAATGTCGATCGATGCAGGGACCACAACCGCCGTAACCTGATCTGATACTCCGGTAAGCATTACCGTACCTGCGCCTTCAGTGTCGGAATTCGTAACCTGATATGAGTAATCTCCGATATCAACTTTATCGTCAAGATTGGGTGAACCTTCCTTCTTGAAGTTGACCGTTACCATAACTCCATCTGCCGGCATCGTGAACTTGTTGCCGAAGATCCTCTTTCCGTTTACAAGGATATAGCTGAGCTCATAGCCTTCATCAGGAGTTACATTTACTGTAACCTCATCGCCGGCAGCAGCATACATGCTTGATAATGAAGCTTTTCCGTGCTTGGTATCTTCTATATCTAAGAAGTATAAAGTCTTGGAACTGAAGCTCTTATCAGAAGTGTTGATGCTGTAAAAGAACGTACGGAACTCAAAGCTCTCATATTTCCATTGGTATATGTTGGTTGTTTCATTTGCAAACCATACGATGTTTTTTCCAGATAAAATAGGCTGGCAGTCAGTGAGAAAACCGGGCGCAGACATTACTGAACCCTGGATATTGCCCTTACCGTCAATGAACGCATAGTAAACTGTGTTTTCTTTATTTACCGCACTCCAAATGACTACAAAACTATTGTCATTAACCTTAACAAGGAAAGGATTGTAATAGCCGGCCTTTTTTGTCGCATCTTTTGTAATCCACTTTAAACTGGTCTGCCCGGTTGACTTATCCATGACGCTGACAAAAATGTTTCTGCCACAGGCCGTATCATCATAATCTTCATCTACTTCGGAACTGAAGCTCTTTTGATCGATACTGTTGCCTGCGATCAGGTACGAAGAGTTTGAGATTTCAAAGCCTCCGAGTGCAGCTCCGGTATAATTGTGGTCTTCCTCATAGGATCCGCCAAACTCCATAACAGGGTAATACGTCGGTGCCGGTTTGGTAAACTTTCCTGTTGTAATATCTGCACCGTAATGCCAAAGTCCGATTGCTCTGGGATGCGCATCACCGTGGTCAACTCCGATTATGTGATTATCCTCTATCTTGACATACTGGTTAAACGAATGGCTGCAATACCCGGTCGACAGATTCGATACGGATGACTGTATCTGGAGCAGTTTCATTTCAGAAGTGTCAACAAGAGCTGTGAGATTAGCCTGATGATTGAACCCGTCACTGGATTTATACATATCATGACAAGTCCTGATAACCATGTATTTGCCTGAGGATGCGATACTTGCACTGCCCCAACCCAGCGGATATACAGTATTACAGTCATAAAAACCGCATGAGCTTAAGCGTTTCCAGTCTTTGTCATATTTAGTCAAACGGTAACACTCAACACTGGCAGATTCTTTTGGATTTTCCTGGGCGGAAAAAACATAGTATCCTGTTGAATCGGAATAGAAAGCTCCGAAGGTCTCAAGTTCAGTGTCTATATTCTTATATTTCACAAAATTGAACGACGGATCATAATACTCAACCTGATATCCATCCTCTGTAAGTCCGAGTTGAACATTTACATAAAACTGCATATATCCGCCGTCATCAAGCCTGGTGATATATGACTTAATCGGCGTGCTCCCATACAGGTTCTCAAGATAATTGTGTCTGTCGACAGCAGGTCTTTTTACGCTGTCGGCGTTAACCCTCGCAGGAGAAAAGCCCGCAACCGCCGTAAACGTGATCAAGCAAGCCAGTAAACCAACAGTCATTCGTTTAATACCGTGCATAACAACCTCCCGTTCGAAAACACCATGCCGGACACTCTTCTCACACGAAAAATCCTGCATTTTGATTGTACACCGCTAACCGAACACGAAACCCGCTTTGACTCATTCTTAAACAACTTGTAACAACCGTGCAAAAATAAAAACGCCGGTCACTTCATTCTGACCGGCGTTTCATTATCATTTGATCTTTATCGTAACGGTTACTGTCTTCCAGTCGGATGCTTTGTACTCCGCATTACCGGTCGACTTTACTTTGACACCGATCTTGTATGTTCCCTTCTTGGTCTTCTTCTTGATGGTTATGCTGCCATTAGTTTTGTTGACCGTGAAGTTCTTGTTTCCTGATGCCTTTTCAAACATTACTCCTGTCTTCGGAGTTAATGTATACAAGCTCGAAGCTGCTAATGTCTGCGCCTTCTTCTTTACCTTCTTGACCTTGACAGTAGCTGTCTTACCACTGGCCTTAAAGATGCTGTCTTTCAGGATGGTGATTCCTTCCGCATGGAATGAGGGACAATTCGGGAAAGCATCATCAAGATCAATACTGTCTTTAAGCTCCTGAGAAAGGCTGACATTTGTAAGAGCTGTCCAATACCCAAAAGCGCCAGCACCTAAAGAAGTTACGGATTCGGGTATTACTACGGACTTAACAATATCATCGTAATAGAAAGCATAGTTACCGATCTTTTCTACGCCATTACCAATCTCGAGCGTCTTGAGCCTCCTGCAATATGCAAATGCATATTCACCGATATTCTTCACACTGCCCGGAATTGAAATGGCAGATAAATAACCAAGACTCTGGAAAGCGCTTTTTTCGATCGTTTCAATGCCGTATCCGAGCGTAATGGTGTCAAGATAAGTGCAATCAAGGAAAGCCTGGGTGCCGATCGTGTTTACACTGCCGGGTATACTGATGCTGCCGAGGACAGTACAACTCTGAAAAGCAGATTCACCAATGAAAGTTACACTGCCGGGTATACTGACACTGTTAAGGCAGTGACAATTTCTGAAAGAATTCTTGGCGATCGTCTGCACACCATTGCCGATCTTAACGGTTCTAAGCCTGTAGCAATTAAAAAACGCTTCTTCACCGATCTCTTGCACAGTACCGGGGATCGTAACAGTCTTGAGGCCTGTACAGTCTCTAAATGCCCTGAATCCGATTTCCGCTACGTTATTGAGCGTAAGGCTTTCAAGATTGTAACAACCCCAAAAAACTTGCTTTTCGAGCTTTACGCCTTTCTGTAAAACGACCTTGGTCAAACCGGTGCAATCCCTGAATGCTTCTTCTTCAACTTTTACACCGTCTGGAAGTGAAATGGAAAGCAGTCCGGTACAGGTCCTGAAAGCGTACTTTCCGATCCTGGTAACGCCTTTGGAAACAGAAACGCTTTGAAGATTTTTATATTCATAAAAAGCGTAGTTACCGATCGAAGTTACACCACTGGAAATAACGACTTTTTCAATCTGATCTTTAACGGAATACCAAGGATAATTACTGTAGCCGAGATCACTCATCGTACCTTTTCCGCTGATGGTAAGGGTCTTTGTGGATTCGTTAAAAGCGTATGTCAGTGAGCATCCCGGGATTGCTTCGTTTTTCGCAGCCTTTTTGTCAGACTCTACAGGAGCTTTTGCTTCTTCAGCTTCGCCGGCCTCACCCTCATCTGCCTTGTCTTCATCCTTTTCGGAAGCAGCAGGCTCCTTCTCTTCTGACTCGGAAGGCTCAGTAGCGGCAGGTTCTGTCTCAGCAGTTTCTGCCGGCTCGGTCTCCTTTGCTTCAGCAGGTGCTGAAGGTTCCTCTTCTTTTGTCTCGGGAGCTTTTGTTTCTTCGCTCTCAGAAGACTCGGTTTCCTTTGTTTCAGCAGGTGCTTTTTCTTCTGACTCTGAAGGTTCTGCCTCTTTGTTTACTGCAGGTTTCTTTTCCTCAGTCTCTTTTACCTCAGCAGGCTTCTGCTCTTCTTTTTTCTCAGTTTCCTTAGCTTCAGGCTTTTTGGTTTCTTTTTCCTTGGGTTCGGCAGTTTCAACGATGCTTGTCTCTTCAGGCGCGTTCGCTGTTTCATCTGCCAATACCACAGCAGATGTCATTCCCATGGTCATTGCCATGGCAACAATTCCTGCCAACATGCGTTTAACTTTCATGTAATTCCTCCAAAAGTAAAAATATTTTGCTCAGCTTAATGATTATACACTTTTGGAAGGCTGTCAGATATGGCAATTTTCAGTGAGTTTTTTAAGATTATTATTAGCGGATTTGAGCCTCGTGTGCTTAGCAGGGGGCACAATTCACTAAAAAAGGAGGTCTCATGCGAGACCTCCTTTTTTGCTATGACCGTTGGATATTACGCCTTGATTCCCTTGCAGTCGTTTATGTACTGCCTGATAGCGGGAACGTCTGTGTACTTGTTTACGCCGTCTGTTGTCGGGATGACAAGAGTAGGTACGTTAACGATATCGAGCTTCTGAGCGAGCTCAGGCTGATCGTCAGCATAGATCAGGTCGTAGTCGAAGCTCTGCTCATCGAACATTGCCTTAACGACTTTGCACTTAGGGCAGGTGTGTGTCGTGAAGAGCATCGGCTTCATTGTACCGTTCTCGAGAGGGAGAAGATCAGGGACATCCTTCTTTGCAGCCTGATCAGTTACCGTAACCGTAGCTGTTCTCGGACGCATGTTGGAATGCTCGATGTCATATGTCTGTCTGTCCTTGAACTCCTGGCTCTTACCGTCGTTCCAGTTCTTGATAGGACGGTAGTAACCGGTGATACGGCTGTATGTCTCTGTAACGCCGCCGCATACGGGGCAAGCCTTGACTTCGCCTGCGAGGTATCCGTGAGCGGAGCAGATGGAGTATGTAGGAGACATCGTGTAGTAAGGGAGCTTGTAGTTCTCAGCGATCTTGCGGACGAGAGAAGCAGCTGCCTTCCAGTCAGGGAGTCTCTCACCCAGGAATGCGTGGAAGACGGTTCCTGATGTGTAGAGTGTCTGGAGCTCATCCTGAACATCGAGAGCATCGAAGATGTCTGATGTATATCCTACGGGCAGGTGTGAGCTGTTGGTGTAATAGAATACGCCGGAAGCATCGTTTGCCGTGATGATGTCAGGATACTTAGCCTTGTCGTGCTTCGCGAGACGGAAGGAT